>Ga0206971_10081_pt1 | contig 34127 bp, 31 predicted proteins | sample Alteio_BWOrgHeat_85_FD_152917 | JGI IMG/M metagenome (GOLD analysis project Ga0206971, IMG submission 152917) | Enriched cells from forest soil in Barre Woods Harvard Forest LTER site, Petersham, Massachusetts, United States -... | ecosystem: Environmental > Terrestrial > Soil > Temperate forest >...
TATTTGCCAGCCCGGCGGCGGCGGGCATTTTTTCGGCGAAATCTCTTTTCGCAATGGTTATTTTACCGCGCAGCCCGTTTAGTACCAGGCAGGGAAGCTGGTCCCGGTTCTTTTTCAGAAAAATCGAATCCGTCAGCGGGGGGATCAAAGCATTCAGGCCCTCGCCATGCACACCGTGGCAGTTTTGGCAATTGTTTTGGTAAACCACCCGGCCTTCGGCATAATAGCGGTCAAATTCAAGCGTATCATTACTTTGGCACGATATGATCAATACCATTAACAATGCGCAAATGCCGAATATCACCTTTATTTTCATTTGCCGGCAGCGGGCTCCGCTTTAAGGGTTTTAATATCGTCGATCAGTTGGGCAACCTGCTTTGGGTCGGTACCGTCGTATGATCCGCGCACACGCTTTTGCTTGTCCACCAGCACAAAATAACCCTGGTGCACATAACCGCCCGCAGCAGTACTGTCTTTACTTACCGCAACCAGGTAATTTTTTTCGGCAATGCGGTAAACGGTATCCCGGTTGCCCTGTAAAAACCACCAGCTGTTGCCGGTAACGCCCAGTTTTTCGGCATAGTTTTTCAAAACCGGCGGCGTGTCATATTTCGGGTCGATGGTGAACGAAACAATTTTCACGTCGGCAGTATCCTTAAAAGCATTATATACGGCCAGCATATTTCGCTGCATAATGGGGCAGATGGATGGGCAACTGGTGAAAAAGAAATCGGCTACATAAATTTTGCCGGCCAGGGTTTGGCTGCCGGTACTGTCGCCGTACTGGTTTACAAATTTAAAAGGAGGGATGGTGGCATATATCGTATCGGTAACCGCTTGCCCGTTAACCATTTTGGTAACCGCCGACCGGTTGCCATAAATGGGCAGTGATTTATTGCCGCTGTTAAATTTACAGGCGCAAAAGCAAATCAAGCCCAAAAACAAAAGAGCCGGCTTTTTCATTTCGTTTTGGTTTTAGCAATAAATTTATTCGATGCGTTTAGCGCCGCATTCATTTGCGAATCGATTTGAATCACCAGTCTTTTCTGTTTTTGCAGGTAGGCCATGTTTTCGTCGTGAGACTTATTTAGCTCCGGGTTAAAATCGTGCATCCAAATCATCATTGCGCTATCGGCAAGCGTGAGTTTACCTGTTAAAAGGTTGGCCGAATCCACCAGCGGACCGGTGGGGTTGGCCTTTACAAAAGCGCCAAGTGCTGTTTTACTATCTTCGAGTTTTCCGTCTTCACCCATAACCTTTTCGTGTATTGCGATGACCGAATCACGCAGCGACTGTTCCTGCGCTTTTTTATCGGCGCAGCCAAATAAAATAAGGCCTGCAGTAAGCGGCAGTAGTAATTTTTTCATTTGATTGTTTTGAAACAGGGCAAATTTAACAAGAGTTTAATAGGAGCGGGGATTTTTGTGATAAAGTTACAGGGATGTGCAGATGTGCAAATGTGCAGATGTTTGGATGTGCCGACTGATACTGTAAATAATTGAGTAACATTACGTATAATTCATCGCCCTGATGAAGAAAATGTAGTCCGTCATAGGTAATTTTTCTACACCGGCCAGGATCAGGTGCTGCCCGGCCTGTGCGCGGTGATGGGTGCCATGGTTGGTTACCTGCACAATGATGTCCGTAAGCTTATTCGCCCATTCATTTCCCCGAGTATCCTTGTAGCTGATTATTTGGTCAAAATCCTCCGGGTTTAGCACCGACAGAAAATCGATCCATTGCCTTGCATTTTCGTCGATCACCGGACCCAAGTCGTCGGCCGGCCAGTCGGGCCATAAGGCGCAGGCAGGGGTGGGTGAGCGTTTGCACCGGTTAAGCCATACTTGCTGTGCAGCCAGCAAATGCGCCATAAATTTTACTGGTTTTTCAGGATTGCCGGCTTTAATAATGGTGTCCAGGATGATCTGGTTGGCATAACGGTCGTATTCAAACAGGCGGATGAAGTGATCTTTCATGCGGTAAAGATAAATAGTTCATAGTTGATGGTCCATGGTTTTTTTTGGTTCATAGTTCATGGTTCATAGTTCATGGAAAAAAGTTCATAGATCATAGTTCATAGTAGAATCGCTTTGACGTTGATGGGATTGGGGGAAATGGTGTTTCGGCTGTCGGCCGCTATCAGAAATGTATTCGGGCTATTACGAACTAAAAAGTTCCCTGCCACGAACTTCTACTATGACCCATGAACCATGAACCATGAACCAAACCATGAACTAAGAGACTTATTAACAATAAGATAATAATTTTAACATCATTAGCTTATATGGCTCCCGTACTTTTATATTTATAATTAAGATTGATGCTATGAAATTATTTGCCCGTTTCCCGAAGTTGTATAAAGCCTTTCGCGAATGGATGATCTTGAGGAGCATGCGCTCCACCTTCATTCATTGAGCGTTATTAACAAAAATTTTGCTTTATTTGGGCTGCTTATTAGCTCATTTGAATGATATCCCTACCCGAGGACATACTTTTAAACAAAGAACTTTTTGGTGACGATTTTGCCTGGGGCGTTTCTACCGCCGCATTCCAGGTCGAAGGAGCTTGCGATCTGGACGGCAAAGGCCCGTCTATATGGGATGTTTTTGTAAACAGGTCCGGTAAAATAAAAAGCGGTCACAGCGCAGCTGTCGCATGTGATTTTTATAACCGGTATAAGCAGGACATCGACCTGGTTAAACAGCTAAACATTCCAAATTTCCGGTTCTCCCTTTCATGGACACGTATATTGCCCAATGGCATTGGCGACATCAACCAGGCCGGCATTGACTATTACAATCGGGTTATTGATTATTGCCTGCAAAATGGGGTAGAGCCCTGGATAACGCTTTATCACTGGGACTTGCCGCACGAACTGGAGTTAAAAGGCGGCTGGACAAACCGGGAGTCGGTCAGTTGGTTTACCGGCTATGTAAAAATTTGCACGGAAAACTTTGGTGACAGGGTAAAGCACTGGATGGTGATGAATGAACCTGGCGTTTTTGCAGGCGCCGGTTATTTTTTGGGCATCCATGCACCGGGGCGAACGGGTTTAAAAAGCTTTTTACCGGCCATACACCACGTAGTGCTCAGCATCGTAGCGGGTGCAAAACAATTGCGGATGGACTTGCCTGCGGCACAAATTGGCACTACTTTCTCCTGCTCCTTCATCGAACCCTTGTCCGGCAAACCAAGGGACCTGGCTGCAGCTAAAAGGGTAGACGCCCTGCTTAATCGCCTGTTTTTTGAAGCAGTTTCGGGTTATGGCTATCCTTTGGACGATGTGCCTGCATTAAAGGGAATTGAAAAATATATTTTACCGGGCGATGGAAATAATATGAAGTTTGAGTTCGACTTTATAGGCATACAAAATTATACGCGCGAAATTGTTAAATATTCGTTTTTTACGCCCTATATCAGCGCTGCTTTGGTTAAGGCCGAAGACAGGAGCGTTCCGCTAACCGAAATGAAATGGGAGGTTTATCCCCCCGCTATTTACCAAATGATCAAAAAGTTTAATGCTTACCCCGAAGTAAAAAAACTAATCATCACCGAAAATGGCGCCGCTTTCCCGGATGCGGTAATTAATAACGAGGTCAACGACCCCTTACGCGCCGAATACCTGCAAAAGCACATCGCCCAGGTATTAAAGGCGAAAAAAGATGGTTATAAGGCGGACGGATATTTTGTTTGGACCTTGACAGACAATTTTGAATGGGCCGAAGGCTATCACCCGCGTTTTGGACTGATCTATATTGATTTTGATACGCAGCAACGCATTATCAAGTCGTCAGGGCGTTGGTATGCTGCGTTTTTACAGGGTTAGGCTTGCCTGCCGCCGGTTTGGGCAAGCTGACGTAGAATACCGAGCCTTCACCGGGCTTGCTTTCCACCCAAATGCGGCCACTGTGGTTTTCTACAATCTGCTTGCTGATAGAAAGGCCCAGCCCGAATGATTTTTCGCCGGCAGTACCCGGCCGCTTTGCTTCGGTAAACATATTGAATATTTCTTCCTGTAATTTTTCGGGCACGCCAATGCCGTTATCTTTTACAAAAATTTCAACTTCCTTTTGTCGATCGGCGATGCCGACCTGTATGGTTGCGCCCCTCGGACTGAACTTGATAGCGTTGGTGATAAGATTACTGAGCACCCGCCAGATTTTTTCGCGGCTTGCCAATATTTCGTCGGGCTGCCGGAGCAGGGTTAATTCAATGTGCTGATTTTTTTCGGCCGCTTTAAAACGCAGCAGTTCAACACTTTTCCCAAGCAGTGCGTTTATGTCAACCAATTCCTTTTTAAGTCCTGATTTCGTCAGTTACTTCCAGCAACTCGCTGATCAGTTCCAGCGAATCATTCGAAGTTTCGCGGATAATGTTTATCAATTCCTTCTGTTCAGGCGTAAAATCGTCATCCTCCATCGCCAAAGTCAATGCAGATATCCCGCCGATTGGATTGCGCAGGTCATGCGCAACGGCACGCAATATGCGGTCCTTTTCTAAAATGCTGGCTTTGAGCTCTTCCAGCGTCTTTTCAAGATCAATCTTTTGCAGGCTCACCCGCTGGTTAAGTGCGTTTACAGTCCTGATATCCCGCTTTGAGCGTCTCCAGTTTCGGTACACCAGCAGCACAATCACTATGGCCATTACAGCGCTGGTAATAGCGGCGTATAAATACTGCCGCTCAATTTTGTTATGCCCCCTTAAGTTATCTATTAAATACTGCTTTTCAAAGCTATCCAGTTGCTGATTTACATCACTTTCTTTTAAAACATTCAGTTTTTTTATGCTGGAATCGCGTTCGGTAAGGTAGGTTTGCAAATAGGCTCTTGATGCTTCAAAATCCTTTTTACGAAGATAATAGCCGCTCATCAGCCTGTTCCAGTCCGCTTCAGCGTCTTCATTTTTTATACTGTCTAATTGGGTGCGCAAGGTGCTCAAAAGGCCCTTCAGCTCCTCATTTTGATTATTGTCGTAATAAATCTGCGCAAGTTTTATTTCAGCCAGCTCTGCATCCCGGTTATCATTGCCTTTTTGCAGGTTGATAGCGATACTTTTTTTCAGTAAATCCGTGGCATTTTTGCTATCTCCCTTTATTATAAGTACTTCCGCCTCGTTGCCGTACACTACGCCCCTGGCCACATCCATCATTTTCGCCCGGTCCTTATACGCTGGCCCGTTTTGGTTGATGTATTGAATGGCTTTTGCAAAGTAAAACATCGCGCTATCTAAATCGCCGTTGTGCTTATAGCTGAGGGCAATATTGTCCAATACTTCCTGGTTGCGGTAAAAATCCGCGAATTTATCCCTTGTAGGGGAGCTAAAGCGGTAGCTTTCCTTAAAATAACCGGCCGCAAGGCGGTAGTGCCCCATTTTATAAAGGATCATCCCCATGCGGTACGAATAGTCCGACAGGGCGCCATTGTTCAGGTAGTTTTTCCCGATCCTGAAGCCCTCGAAATAGTGCTTGTAGGCATCGTCATACTTCCGCATCGAAAAATAGGCGTCGCCCTTGGCCATGTTAGCCTCTACATAATTCGCCTGGTAGTCCCTGGCGCCCACGCTTTTATTGGCGAGGGTAAGCATGCTGTCGGCATAAACCAGCGCCTTTTGATTGTCGCCTTTGGTTTTATGCCAGTAAACATAATGAAACCCTAATACGCGAAATTGATCGTCGATGGTTGGTTGGCTAATGCGCGCCACCGATGAATCGAGGTAATAAAGCCCCCGTTCTACCTTGTCACTCTCAAAAAGCCTGGATACTGTGTCGAAAACCGGCAAAAAAGCCTGGGAATAGCCTGATGCCCCTGTCTTTTTTTCCCGTTGACAGGACGCCACTAAAACAGAAACAAACAACAATAAACTCGCTTTTACGAGGTAATTACAGCGTTTTAGATACGGAAGGCAATAAGTATTGGCAGACATTATCAATCGCTCAACAAAAACACAAAACCTTTATACGTAACGATGGACTTGAGATGTTCCCAAATATAAAAAAAATTTATTTAAATGCGTCTTCGCCGGTTATATCGTACCCGGTAATTAGCAAGTGTATGTCGTGCGTACCTTCGTAGGTAATAACAGATTCCAGGTTCATCATGTGCCGCATAATAGGGTATTCCCCGGTTATGCCCATCCCGCCCAGCATCTGGCGGGCCTCGCGGGCTATTGTTATAGCGGTGTGCACACTATTGCGCTTGGCCATCGAGATTTGTGCCGGGGTGGCCCTGTTCTCGTTTTTCAACTGGCCCAGGCGCCATACCAGTAGTTGCCCTTTGGTGATCTCGGTAAGCATTTCTGCCAATTTTTTTTGCTGTAGCTGGAAACCGGCGATCGGCCTGCCAAATTGTTTCCGCTCTTTTGAATAACGTACCGCGGTATCATAACAGTCCATTGCCGCGCCCAGTGCGCCCCAGGCTATGCCGTAACGGGCCTGGTTAAGGCAGCCCAGCGGGCCCTTAAGGCCAATAACATTGGGTAAAAGGTTTTCTTTAGGGACTTTAACCTGATCAAACACCAGCTCACCGGTGGCCGAAGCGCGTAAAGACCACTTGTTGTGTGTTTCCGGCGAAGTAAAACCCTCCATACCGCGCTCCACGATCAGGCCGCGTATCTTGCCGTTTTCATCCTTTGCCCAAACAACGGCAATATCAGCAAAAGGCGAATTAGATATCCACATTTTGGCGCCGTTCAATACCAAATGGTCGCCGGCATCTTTAAAATTGGTCTCCATCCCGCCTGGGTCCGAGCCATGATCGGGTTCAGTCAATCCAAAGCAACCCATCAATTCGCCTGTAGCCAGTTTTGGGAGATATTTTTTCTTTTGTTCTTCAGATCCGTAGGCATAAATGGGATACATCACTAAGGAACCCTGAACGGAGGCAGTCGACCGGATACCGGAGTCGCCGCGTTCAATTTCCTGCATAATAATGCCGTACGCCATGTAATCCAGCCCTGCACCGCCATATTCAACGGGTACAGTAGGCCCGAACGCGCCAATCTCGCCCAAACCTTTTATAAGCTGGTGAGGGAATTCAGCACGCTGCGCATAATCTTCGATAATGGGGCTTACTTCTTTTTTTACCCAGTCGCGCACCGATGCGCGGATGAGTTTATGTTCGTCGGTAAGCAGTTCATCCACCAGGTAATAATCAGGCGATTCGTACAGATCTTTCTTAGGCATAGTGTATTTAATTGGTGCGCAAAGATAGGCTTTGATTTGGGAATTTTGAATGCGGATTGCGAAATGTCGAATACGGAATGGCATAAAGCTTAGTTAATAAGGAGATTTTTTGAGATTTCCTTAACATAATTCCGAAATCGAAATTCCGACTTCCGCATTCAAATATTCCGAGATCAAAAATTACCTTTGACCTATGATGATCATAGCTATACATGGAGCCGAATTTTTTGCTTTTCATGGCTTTTATCCCGAAGAGCAGAAACTGGGCACAAAATTCATAGTGGACGTGGAAGTTGAATTCAGGCCGGTTATAGCGGGTATCAGACAGGACGACATCAACCACACCGTTGATTATGAACAGTTATATAACATTGTTTGTAACGAAATGAAGCATACGCGCAAACTTATCGAGACAGTTGCACAATCAATCGCTGATGGGATAAAAGCCAAATACCCGTTTGCGGATAACATAAAGGTAGTGTTGAAGAAAATGCACCCGCCGATGCCTGGAACAGTTGATCATTCGGGCGTGACGGTTATTGTCTGAACACGATTGACAGGATTTTGTAGATTAGCAGGATATTTTAGCAAAAGCAAGGGCCTGTGCGATTCCCCTCTTGAGAGGGGCGGAGGGGTGTGTTAACCCGGCCCATCTTAGAAATAATCATTGTGAACTAATATATAAACCCGTGTTTTCAAAAATAACCCCCGATATACTCGATACCATCAATTCCATTGTTGGAGCAGACAACGTCATCACCAGCCACGAGGCCCTAGAAAAATACAGTCACGATGAAACTGAAGACCTGCATTATTATCCTGAAGTCGTGGTTAAACCCAGCTCACCGGAGGAAATCTCTGCGTTGCTAAAACTTTGCAGTGAAAAGATGATCCCCATTACCCCGCGCGGCGCAGGAACTGGTTTGGCCGGAGGCGCCTTGCCCATAAAGGGCGGTATTACGCTGGCTATGGAGCGCTTTAATAAGATTTTGAACATCGACGAGCAAAATCTGCAGGCGACAGTTGAGCCGGGTGTGATCACCGAAATATTTATGGATACGGTAGCTGAAAAAGGGCTGCTGTACCCGGTTGATCCTGCGAGCAAGGGAAGCTGTTTTATCGGCGGCAACGTGTCGCACGGATCGGGCGGTCCAAGGGTGGTTAAGTACGGCACCATCCGTGAATATATCCTGAACCTGCAGGTAGTTTTGCCCTCCGGCGAGATCATTTGGACCGGCGCCAACACGTTGAAATATGCATCGGGGTATAACTTAACGCAGCTGATGATCGGTTCCGAAGGCACCCTGGGTGTTATTACCAAAATTGTGGTAAAACTCATCCCGCGGCCAACAACTGACGCCCTGCTGCTTGCCTCCTTTGCCTCGCTTGAGGATGCCGCTGCTGCAGTATCCGCCATTTTCAGGGCAGGTATTGTGCCTTCCGCATTGGAGTTTATGGAGCGGAGGGGCGTGGAGTGGGTAAAAGAACATGATGGCATAATGTTCGATCTGAAAGACGAAATTGAAGCCTTTTTGCTGATAGAGGTTGATGGTAACAACCAGGACGTCATTTTTGCCGATTGTGAAAAGATAAACCTGGTGCTTGAGGAGTTTAACTGTAAGGATGTTTTATTCGCCAATACCGCCGCGCAAAAAGAAGAACTTTGGCGGATGCGGCGCACAATGGCGGTTTCGGTACGGTCAAACTCCATTTTCAAAGAAGAAGATACTGTTGTTCCCCGTGCTAACCTGCCGAAACTAATTAAAGGGATAAAGGAAATAGGTCGTAAATATGGCTTTGAAACCGTATGTTTTGGTCATGCCGGTGATGGAAATGTACATACCAATGTGATAAAAGGCAACATGAGCGATGACGACTGGAACAACAAGCTAAAAGATGGCATCCGCGAAATTTTTGAGCTAACCGTATCCCTCGGCGGCACCATATCCGGCGAGCATGGCATCGGCCTGGTACAAAAAGAATACATGCCGATAAAATTCTCAGAAACTCATTTTGCACTTTGGAAAGGCATAAAAAACGTGTTTGATCCAAACGGTATTCTGAACCCTGGGAAGATATTTTAGGTTTGGTTGATTAAGTTGATTGGGTTGACTAAGTTGATTAAGTTAGTAAAGCGAAAAGAAGACAATTTATGGCGTTGCATCTTTACGTAAAAAAATCGAACTTTAGAAACTGATTGCTACAAATTACTAACTCACTAATTCGCGAATTCACTAACTCACTAATTGACACAACTCTTCCATATTTCTAATGACGACCTCATCAAAGTGGGCCTGGCGGTATTATGCGGCGGGCTGCTTGGGCTCGAGCGTCAATACAAAAATAAGATCGCCGGTTTTCGCACCATTATCCTGATATGCCTGGGGTCGGCGCTGTTTACCATTGTTGCCGAAAAATCGGGCAATTTGGCGGCGATGAACATCGTAACCGGTGTTGGTTTTATTGGCGCCGGGGTTATATTTAAGGACAACGTAGGCGTTAGCGGTTTAACAACTGCGGCGGTGATATGGGTATCCGCAGGCATCGGGATGGTAATCGGGTCGGACAAATATCTTTTGGGGATAATTTCTACACTGGCTGTTTTGGTGGTTTTAGTGCTGTTTAGTTTGCTGGAAGGATATATTGACAAAATTCACCGCGACAAACTATTTGTAATTGAATTCACCAATGGCGACTTTGAAAACCTGGAACGCATCCGCGAAATAATCACCGCCCACAATTTAAAATCAAACACCATTAATCTGTCCAAAAAAGACGGCTGCCTGCAAGCTGCCATTTGGGTAACCGGCCATAAAATGAACCTTTCAAAGTTGGCCGAGGTCTTTTTAAAAATGCCGGAGATCAGGTCGTTTTAAAGCTGATAAGCATGAAACCAAACTGTATTATGTTGCTGATTTTGATCTTTTCCAGTTTATCAGCCCGGGCTCAGTTTAGCATTAAACCTGACACTGATTTTAGATATTACAGCGATAGCGTAAATCATGCGGCCAAAATACCACCGCCCGATTTTTCAAAAGCTGATTTTGAAATGCGGTTTTATGTGATTAGTCTCTCTAACTTCGCGCACGGTATTTACATTTTCACACACGCAAAGTCAGGTAAATGGGAGTTGACAAGATATAATTTCTGCTCCCGGGATATGGTTAAACTGGTCAATCTGGAGAAAAATATCTTGCCTGTTAGCGACCTTTGGAAAGGTCGATGGGATACCTTATTAACGGATCATGTATTAACCTTGCCGAAAGAGTCAAAAGTAAAAAAAAGATGGAAATCGTCATCCAACACGATTGCAGTTGTTGGCGACGGGGTGTACTATCGTATCGAATTATTTACACCAAATAGTAAGCGGAGATATTCATACAGCAACCCCGCAGAGATGATTAAAACGCTTAATATTGACAACCAGGAACTGGTGGACATCAACAAGATCATACGGATTTTAGCTAACGAAACTAACTATACCGAAGTGCAGTCGGTGAGATGCCTCTGAGCATTCTGACGTATAAGAAAAACATGAAGAAAATCACCCTCTTTTTGCTCATCTTTTTAAACATTCATCCGTCCTTTGCGCAAATTGAACGAAGTTTTGCTGTTTCCAATAAGTACGATGTTATTGTTTACGGCGGCACAGCGTCGGGCGTTATCGCCGCATATACTGCCAAACAAATGGGCAAATCAGTTTTGCTGATCGAACCCGGCAATCGCATCGGTGGTTTAACAACCGGTGGGCTTGGCTACACCGATATCGGCAACAAATATGCAATCAAAGGTCTTTCCCTCGATTTTTACCGCAAAGTGGGTCAGCATTATGGCGCTTTTGAACAATGGATATTTGAGCCGCATGTGGCGGAAAAAATTCTTTTGGATTACTTAACAAAAGCAAATGTGGAGGTGGTCTATTCTTACCGGATCATTTCAGCTTCTACGTTTGATGGGAAAATCCAGTCGATAACAGTAGATAAAGCGGCTCATTCATCTTCAAAAACCAATAAAGTGGTCAGCGCCAAAGAATTTATCGATTGCAGCTACGAAGGGGACCTGATGGCCAAAGCCGGCGTATCTTACACCGTAGGACGCGAGGATAGTAAACAGTATAACGAAACCTACAACGGCTCACAACTAAGGGATAAACACCAGTTCCCGGATGGAATCGACCCTTATAAAATACCCGGCCATCCCGAAAGTGGCCTGCTGTGGGGCATCAGCGAAAACAAATTGCTCCCGGATGGAACAGGCAATAAAATGGTGCAGACTTATAATATCAGGGTTTGCCTGAGTAAGGACCCGGCCAACAGTATCCCGATCACTAAACCGGAAGATTACCAGCCCGAACGTTATGAACTGCTCCTGCGCCTGATGGAGAAGAAACCCATCGCACACATCGAAAACCTGATGACCACCAGTGAGATGCCAAACCATAAAACGGATATCAACAACAATGGCCCGTTTTCAACGGACATGATCGGCATGAGCTGGAATTACCCTGAAGGCAGCTATGCGGAACGGGCGGCTATTTTTAAAGCACATGTAAACTATACCAAAGGCTTTTTTTATTTCATCGGGCACGATCCGCGTGTGCCGGAAAATCTGCGCAAAGAAATGCTCCAATACGGCTATCCAAAAGATGAATATCCTAACTCCGACCATTTTACTACCCAAATGTATGTGCGCGAGGCCCGCCGGATGATTGGTGAATATGTAATGACGCAGGCCAATTGCCAGGGAAAGGAAACGGTTACCGATGGCATCGCACTTGCCGCCTACACCATGGACTCGCACAATGCCGAGCGCCTGGTGGTAAACGGTATGGTAAAAAATGAAGGTGATGTGCAAATAGGCGGGTTTGGTCCGTACCCCATTTCGTACCGCAGCATTACGCCAAAGGCAAATGAATGTACTAACTTGCTGGTGCCGGTTTGTTTATCGGCTTCGCATATTGCCTATGGTTCTATCCGCATGGAACCTGTTTTTATGATGCTGGGGCAATCGGCAGCGGTAGCCGCTTGTATGGCCATTGATAACAAATGCGACGTTCAGCAGGTAGATGTAAAAAAATTGCAGGCTGAGCTTAAAAACAACCCGCTGGCAGATGGCACCACGCCGGAGATTTTAGTCGATAACGACGACACGACTGCGGTAACAACAAAAGGAAACTGGCAAAGAATGCCAAATTATGGAGGATGTTACGGGCCATCGTTATTGCTGGATAGTGCAAAGGATAAAACCGCCGATTACGCCCGTTTTATACCGGCAATCAAAAAATCGGGTAATTACAACGTTTACGTCTACGCGGTTAAAGCGGCCGCCACAAGTTCACATCTCAGCATCGAAGTAAGCGACGGCACTAAAGAAAATAAGATAGACCTTGATCTGAATAAAGTGACTGTAAAGGGCCAAACCGAAGGCGAGTGGGTGCCGGCAGGTAAATTCCATTTCGCCGCCGGAAATAAAGGCTTTGTTGCCATTACGGGTAAAAATACCAACGGGAATATCCTGGCTGACGCAGTACTATTTATCCCTGAAAACGAATAAAAGCAGTAATTCCAACCCTAACTACTTCTACAACCTTTACAACTTCTGCAACCTTTACAACTACTAATTCGTGTTCAAAATCAACCCCGGCTCGTCGTAGGCAATCATTCTTGCCCTTTCGCCCTGGGGAATCGGAACCGATTTATTCGCTTTGTAATCGTAGCTGATCAAAACCGATTTTCCTGTGGTGCAAATTTCTTCACCCTGCGGCGTCACTCTTACCAGTACATGCATCATGTCAAAGCTGCTGTTGCCAATGCGGCTTGTGCGAACATAGCAACGAACTTCATCACGCAGCATAATGGGTTTATGATACGTCACTTCAGAGCGCCCTACAATTATGCCGCTTTTGCTCCAGTCCCATTTTATCGCCTCGTGAAAATATCTCAGCCGGGCCTCCTCAAAGTAAGTTAAGTAGATCGCATTGTTCACATGCCCCACCGCGTCGATATCCGAAAACCGGAGGGTAATTGGGGTTTTGTATTTGTAGTCGGTTAGTTTTTCAGCCATTGTGCGCCATTTTGTCGTCTAAAAATAAAAAGTGCAGACAGATTGTCTGCTAAAACATCGTTTTTAAGTGCTGGTATAACACTTGATGAATCTGCTGCGAAGATAATTAAAAGAAAAACCTTAGGAGGATAGAAAAATGACATTAGTAAAATTCAACAACGGACACAAAAACCATGCGGTTAATCCCTTTTTCAGCGACGTATTTGATTCGATCCTGAACGACTCATTTTTAAGCGATAAGCTGGCCAGCCGTGTGCCTGCTGTGAACATTTCGGAAACTGAAAATGAATTTCACATCGAACTGGCTGCCCCCGGCTTAAAAAAGGAGGATTTTAAGATCAACCTCGACAAAAACGTATTGACTGTTTCGGCCGACAAGAAGACCGAAAATGTTGAAGAAGGTAAAAAATTCAGCAAACGTGAATACAGCTACAATTCATTCACTCGTTCATTCACTTTACCTGAAACTGCCGATGCCGGCAAGATCGAAGCTGAATACACCGACGGCGTGCTGAACCTTAAAGTAGCTAAAAAGGAAGAAGCTAAAGTTCAGGCCAGGGAAATTGCTGTAAAGTAATTAGTCCGAAAGACCGAAAAGTCGGAAAAGTCCGAAAGACAGATTAGTAATCAAACGCTAAATCCGAAATCGAAAATCCGACTTGCGAAATCAAAAGAAATGTTTTCATAATAAGTTGGTTTAGTTTGAGAAAGCCGCTCCGCGAGGGGGCGGCTTTTTTATGCCCGGATTTTTAAGATTGGCAGGATGTTTAGGGTTGCACGGCGACTAATCCTGGAATCTTTGAAATCTTAAAAATCGTGTCGAGTTTGAGAGCCGCTCCGCGAGGGGGCGGCTTTTCTATTTTGAACTTGTTAAATTTGAAGATCGCCTCATTTCCAATCTTTATATATCCTTGGGTTCATAAAGCTACCCGACGGAAGCACATGTACTACTTGTACTTGAAACGCATTCCCGTATGTACCGATGTAAACATCTTGATTTTCAAAATTAATTAGAGTATTTCTTCGCAAATTATTTATGTCGTCAAAAATATTTAGTTGATTATGACTTCCTGCTAGTGTTTTATCACTGGGCTTTTCGAAGATGGAAAATAAAATACCGACTTCACTAACAATAAATACTCGATCACCTAGATCATACCTTTGGTCGAGGTGGTTAATTGGTGGTCTTCGAAAAACATTTTCGTTTTTAAATGAGACAATCGCATTTAAATTATTCAGGCTCACTCTAATAACGAAACCTTCATTGTTGACATAAAGGTCGGGCTTGAACACTATTTTTTCATCTCCAATTTCCCAATCCATGGGTTCAATTATCTGATATAACAGAGGGCTCCAAACTTTGATATTTTTTTTATTTCCAATATTGACTATATAGGGATCTGAATCCTTGTCTTGTAACGACGCTCTTGTATGAGTTAAAGAATCATGAAGATATTCTTCGGTAGTTTTAAATTGTTGATAACCAATTTGCTGCAAAAATGCTTGCAAACTCGCATTTGTCCCATTCATTTTCAAATGTTGAATAGCGTTCATTTTAAATAAAGTTATTCATTAATCAAAATACCAAATCCGAAATTGAACATCCTAAATCCGAAATCCCTCAATCCCGCATATTTATATACTGCAGCGGCTGCCCGTAATCGCCCTTACGGCACAAAGCGATCACAGCCTGCAAATCGTCAATTTTTTTGCCCTGCACGCGCACCTGGTCGTCCATAATGGAAGCTTGCACCTTTAAGCCGCTGTCCTTTATTGCTTTAACGATCTTCTTTGCGGCCTCTTTGTCAATGCCTTCCTTGATTTTTATTTCCTTGCGGATCATGTTGCCTGATGCATATTGCTCCTTGCCAAAATCAAGCGCCTTAGGGTCGAGATTTTGTTTCACCATACGACTGATAATACTATCCTGGATAGCCTTAATTCGCATATCATTTTCGGTGACTACGGTTAAAGTATTGGTTTTTTTATCCAGGTCGATGGTGCTGTTTGATCCGTGGAAGTCATAACGGTTCAGGATCTCTTTTTTGGCGGTATTAACGGCGTTGTCAAGCGTCTGCCCGTCAATTTTACTTACAATATCAAAAGTTGGCATGGTGGTTTTTTTGGTGGGAACAAAGTTAAGCTTTTTAGTCCGAAAGTCCGAAAGAGGGAGCATTGGGTGGGATCTGTTTATTTTCAAGTTCCAGGCTTACTCAAAAGTTACCGGCTGAAACGAAATGATTCTTTCGGACTTTTCTGACTTTCCGGACTTCTTCTGACTTTACATTAACATCAAAAACACATTAACATTCCAATGAGTTAATATTAAATTAACAATTAAATAAGCAGATTTGTAAATCCGGCTGAAAGGCCGCTTTTTATGGATAATAAAAACATACCTATAATTAATCGCGAGATCAGCTGGCTTTATTTTAACGACAGGGTTTTGCAGGAAGCAGCCGATCCAACCGTGCCTTTAATTGACAGGATCAAGTTTTTAGCCATATTTTCGTCTAACCTTGACGAATTTTACCGCGTTCGCGTTGCCACATTGAGCCGCCTGGCCAATTTAAATGAAAAGGCAAAGGAAATATTAGGTTACAATCCCAAAAAGTTACTCAACCAGATAAAAAACATTGTTGTAAGGCAGGAACGTAAGTTTAACAACCTGTACGAGAACATCATTGTAAAACAACTGGCAGAAGAAAAGATATTTATTCTGAACGACAAGCAGCTGAACGTAAGCCGGGGCGAATTCGTAAAGCGTTACTTTAGGGAACGGCTGTTGGCTACGCTTGTGCCGATTATGCTTCACGAACAAATGCCACTCCCTGAACTTAGGGACCGGGCCATTTATTTTTTTGTTAAGCTGACCAAGAACAAAAAGACAAGACTGGCGCTGATTGAGTTCCCCGACTCGCTGAGCCGTTTTGTGGTGCTGCCCGAAACCAATAATCTTAAATTCGTTATCCTGGTAGATGATATTATCCGGTATAGCCTGGAAGACATCTTTTTCATTTTTGAGCACGACAGCATCGAAGCATACTCCATACAGCTTACGCGCGACGCTGAGCTCGACCTGGATAAAGAGGTGAGTGAAAAATTTATCGATTCCCTGTCAAAAAGCCTGGTTAAAAGGAAAAAAGGCAAACCCATGCGGCTTCTTTATGATTCGGAGATGCCGCTGGATATGCTTAAATACCTGGTGAGTAAGATGGGCCTGCACGGCGAGAGCCTGATACCCAGCAACCGCTACCATAACTTTAAAAATTTTATTTCTTTCCCTAACGTGGGCCGGCCCGAGCTGGAATACGAGAAAAACCTCCCGCTGCCGGTTGAGGGCCTTTCCTTCGGTAAAAGCCTGATCGATATGGTGGCTAAGAAAGACTACCTCATCAGCACGCCTTATCAATCATACGATTATGTGATCCATTATTTGCGCGAAGCGGCTATCGATCCGAAGGTAAAGGAGATCAGCATCGCAGTGTACCGGCTGGCCGAGAATTCACGGGTAATGCACGCTTTGATCAACGCTGCAAAAAATGGTAAAAAAGTAACTTGTTTAGTTGAGCTGCGGGCCCGTTTTGACGAGCAAAATAATATCACCTGGAGCCGCAGGCTGGAAGAGGAGGGGGTAACGGTGCTTTACGGTATTGAGGGGTATAAGGTGCATTCCAAAATATGTCTCATTTCGCGATTGGAGAAAAATAAGCTGGAATATTACGCTTGTTTATCAACGGGCAACTTTAACGAAAAAACCGCCCAGCTTTATGCCGACCACACGCTGCTTACCGCAGATAAACGCATCACCGCCGACCTTGTAAATATTTTTAAAGCACTCAGTAAAAACCTGCTGCCTAAAGGCCTTAAAAGTCTCATCGTATCGCCTATTGATGCACGGCCGGCCATTTACAAGCTGATAGACAACGAGATAAAAAACGCTAAAGCAGGTAAGGAAGCTTACATGATACTGAAAATGAACAGCCTGGCCGACGAACAGATGATTGCCAAGTTGTACCAGGCCAGCAATGCCGGGGTAAAAATAAAGATGATCATCCGCGGCATGTGCTGTTTAATATCAGGAATGAAAGGCTACAGCGAAAATATCGAAGTGGTCAGCATCATTGATAAATTCCTTGAACATTCGCGCGTACATATTTATTGCAATGGCGGCGACGAACTTTTTTATCTTACTTCGGCCGATTTTATGACCCGTAATATTGATACCCGCGTAGAGGTCGGCTTCCCGGTGTATGATGAAAGTCTGAAAAAAGAGATCAGGGAAATCATTAACCTGCAATTGGCAGATAATACAAAAGCGCGGGAGATCAACGCCCACAACACAAATAAATATCACAAAAACGACTTAGGGCTGCCTCAAAGGGCCCAGGTGGATATTTACAACTACCTGAAATTTAAAAGCAAATAAAAATTGAGATACGCCGCTATTGACATTGGTTCAAATGCAGTAAGATTGCTTATTGCCGATATTATCGAAAACAATGCTTCCGTTTCCTTTAAAAAAAATACGCTGGTCCGTGTACCGTTGCGTTTAGGCGACGATGCCTTTTTGGATCACCGGCTATCTGAACGTAAGATAAACGACTTGTTGAAAACCATGCAGGCCTTCCGCAACCTGATGGATGTATACAAGGTGATGGATTACCAGGCCTATGCAACCTCGGCCATGCGCGAAGCAAAAAACGGCGAGGAGATTGCCGCACGCATAAAAAGCGAAGCAAATATCGATCTGGAGATTGTAAACGGGCAAAAGGAAGCGTCGATCATTTACTCGAGCCATGTGGAGGAGAATATTGATAAAAGTAAAAATTACCTGTACATCGATGTAGGCGGCGGCAGCACGGAGTTGTCGCTGTTTTCGGCCGGCGAGCTTTGGGCCTCAAAATCTTTCAACATCGGAACCATCCGCATGCTGGATAACCAGGATACCGAAGAAAGCTGGAAAGATATGAACGAATTTTTGCGCGAAAACACCAAACCGTTTAAATTGGTATCGGGCATCGGCACGGGCGGCAATATCAATAAGCTTTACCGCATGTCTGAAGAGAAAGAAGGAGCGCCGTTATCTTTTGGCAAATTAAAATCCCTTTACCAGTATCTGAGCTCATTTTCATTAAAAGACAGGATCAATGTCCTTGGTTTGAACCAGGACCGGGCCGATGTAATCATCCCGGCCTGCGAGATATATATGACGGTTATGAAGGCCGCAAACATTAAGAACATTTATGTACCCACTGTTGGCCTGGTGGATGGAATTATACAAACGTTGATCGACAAACATTATCCGAAATGATGCGCTTAAAAAGCCGGGGCGCGGGTAACCATAAAAAAAGCCCATAACGATTACGTTACAGGCTTTCGCAAAGATTTTATCTTATCCGGGTACGGGCGTTTATCGCCAGTAGCCCTTGTGCCAGCGGTAACCGCGGTTGGTATGTTCCCACGAACCGCGCACCCAGGTGCGGCCGGCCCTCGGCCTGTCCCAGTGTCCGCGAACGTAAACATAGCTTCCACCGCTCCAGGTCCATTCACCATCAACCCATACTGCATCGGCATAAGGCACTGCCGGCCTTTCATATACCGGCTCAACCGGTTGAGCTGTTACATAATAACTACCCGCGCAAGCCGACATAAAAAGCGAGCCTGCAAGGGCGATAATCACTCCTAATTTCGATAACGTTTTCATAGTATTTTATTTTAACGATTTGAATAGGAACAAAACAGCATAAAAAAAGTTTGTTTTGGACGAGCCAAAGTCAAGGCGGAAGGGGTAACATGCGGAAAATTTTGGATTGCGCCAAGGGGTGCGTTGCCTGATTTAAGCGAATTTACTTGAAACGACCAGCTCCTTGCTGCCTGGAGCATAAGTGTAAAAACCGTTTCCGGACTTAACACCCAAATGCCCCGCCGTTACCATATTAACCAACAGGGGGCAGGGCGCATATTTTTGATTGCCAAAGCCGTTGTACAAAACGTTCAGGATAGACAAACAAACATCCAGGCCAATAAAATCAGCTAACTGAAGCGGGCCCATCGGGTGTGCCATGCCCAGTTTCATTACGGTGTCGATTTCTTCAACGCCGGCAACGCCTTCATATAAAGTATAAACAGCCTCGTTTATCATGGGCATTAAAATACGGTTCGCCACAAAACCCGGGTAATCATTCACTTCAACCGGCGTTTTGTTGAGCCGCGCCGATAGGTCCATAATCTTTTTGGTGACTTCATCAGTCGTTGCATACCCTCGGATCACTTCAACCAGCTTCATCAAAGGCACCGGGTTCATAAAGTGCATCCCGATAACATTTCCGGGATTTTTAGTTACCGAGGCAATTTGCGTGATCGATATGGAAGAAGTATTCGAAGCCAGTATGGCGTTTACTTTGCAAAAGTTGCTTAATTGTTTGAACAGGCTGAGTTTTATTTCCCGGTTTTCGGTAGCCGCCTCAACCACCAGGTCAGCATCTGACACCGCGGCCTGCAGATCGGTAAAAAGCGAAATGCGGTTTAGGGTAGCTGTTTTGGTCTCCTGGTCTATAGCGCCCTTTTTTTGCTGCCTTTCCAGGTTATTGGTAATGGTTTGTAAAGCGCGGTCCAGCGCTTCTTTGTTAAGGTCGACCAAAGCAACATTGAAGCTAAACTGTGCGAAAGTGTGCGCTATACCATTGCCCATGGTACCGGAACCGATAACCGTAATGTTTTTCATGATGTATGTTTAAGGTACTAAGTTGAAGCAAATTCTGTTATCTGGCAAATGGTGATGGTTCATAGTTCATAGTTCATAGTTCATGGTTCATAGTTCATGGTTCATAGTTCATAGTTCATAGTTCATGGTTCATAGTTCATAGTTCATGGTTCATAGTGCGATTAACTTATTTGCTTTCGGCCATGAACCATGAACTATGAACCATGAACTACGATATGCCGATATAGTTTCCGGCTTCAATAATGGTGTTTTTAGTAATTGCTGCATACTGCGGGATATGTCCCGGTGATTCGAGTCCTGTATACGCCAGGATGAAATCTTTCGTATAAATATCCTTTACGCCGTTAAAGATGATGCCCCTTATTGGAATCCCTTCTTTTTTTAAGGCGTAAACGGATAATATCGTGTGGTTGATGCTGCCCAGGTAATTCTGTGAAACCAATATTACTTCAGCATCGAGCTGTTTGATCAGGTCGATCATCAAAAAGTTATTGTTCAACGGTACCATTAAGCCTCCGGCGCCTTCAATTATGAGTAGGTTTTCTGTTGCAGGCAGGGTGATTTTTTCCGGATCAATAGCTATCCCGTCGATGGCGGCTGATTTATGCGGCGAAAACGGCTGCGTTAAGCGATAGGCCTCCTGATGAAAACGGGTAATGCTGTTTGAAACCAGGCTTTTAACTTTGTTGGTATCGCTATCCTCCAAATCACCCGATTGGATGGGTTTCCAGTAATCAGCCTTCAGCTTTTCAACCAGTATTGCTGATATAATCGTTTTTCCGATGCCGGTCCCTATCCCGGTTACAAATAAGGGTTTACTTGGCATTTATAAAATGGTTTATAAAGTTGGTCAGCAAATATATCTCAACCGGCGTATTAAACGAATGCAAACATATCCTTATTCTTTCTCCTCCTGCCGGCACGGTGGGACTTAATATCGGCCGTACGTCTAAGCCTGCATGCTGCAAGCCGGCGGACATTTTTTTTGCTGCTTCGTTACTTTTTAGCACAATGCACTGTATCGGGCTGTCGCTGTCCGTTAACAAGTTTTTAGCTTCCGGATGCAGGTTTTGTTTGAAAAGCGTAATGTTGTCTCTTAACAGTTCAATCTCAGCAGCCGAAACGGCTAATAACTCAAACGCCATTTTTATCGATACCAATTGGTGAAAGGGGGGGGCGGTTGTGTAAATAAATGACCTTGCAAAATTCACCAGGTAATCCCTTAGCAACCTGCTGCTCAAAACGACAGCGCCATGGCAGCCCAACGCTTTCCCGAACGTAACCACGCGGGCAAAAACCCGGTCCTTTAACTCATTGCCGACCAGGCCTAATCCATGTAAACCAACCGCGTGCGCTTCGTCGATGATCAGGTTGGCATTATACTTATCAGTCAGATTTAAAATTTCGTTGACAGGTGGCGAATCGCCGTCCATCGAGTAAATACTTTCAATAGCGACATAGCAATTCCCTTTGGCGTGCTTCAATTTTTCCTCAAGACTGCCCAGGTCGTTGTGCTTAAAAATGTACCGGTTGGCATAACTTAGCCTTGCTCCGTCGATGATGGAAGCGTGAATCAACTCATCGCAGATGATAGTATCGCCGCGCTGTGGAAGTGAACTGAACAGCCCTACGTTTGCATCATAGCCCGAATTGAAGAGCAATGCTCCCTCACAACCATAAAGCGAGCTCAGGTAATTCTCCAATTCTTCCGCGTATTGCGAGTTTCCGGTTAAAAGCCTTGATCCCGTTGAGCCATTAGCAATAACGCCGGTTCGCTTTATTTCTCTTTCAATTTTATCTTTTAAGCCAGCCGACCGCGCAAAACCAAGGTAGTCGTTTGAACAAAAATCAACCAGGTTATTTGGCGTTTTTAACGCGCGAAAGTTACCGGCGATCCGGCGTTCCTCCAGTTTTTGTTCAATAAATATCTCAGAAGACTTCAATGCTTATTTTTTCGGCTAAAATAAAAAAGCGCCCCGGCTTAACGGGGCGCTTTTGAATAAATATTATATAGTGCGGAACAGCTTAGTTACCACCGCCGCCGCCACCACCGCCGCCGCCTTGCTGCATCCTGGCACGCATGTCAGCCTGCATTTTATCGTAAGCTGTGGCTTGATCGGGGGTGAGCACGGCTTTAACCTGTGCATTGGTGGATGTCCTTAACGGACCCATCGCCGCGCGCATTGCGTCCCTGTCGCCGTTTGCCGCAGTTCTGATACTATCCATTTTAACGGCCTGGGCCTTGTAAATAACGGTTATTTTGGCCGTCTGATCATCAGTCAGCTTCAGCTGCGTTTGCAAATTCTTAGCTCTGTCTTCAGGGCTCATTCGCGGTCCGCCGCCACCTTGTGCGCGGCTTACTGCTGCTATTCCTAACAGCAAGCAGCATGTTAACAAAATCTTTCTCATTATTTTTCAGTTTTAATGTTTTTGATAAAGATAGACCGATATAGGTTTAATACCAAAATGGTAACTTAATTGTTGCGGAATGGTTTGTGGTTGATAGTCCGTAGTTTGCAGTTTTCAGTTGGCCGTTGGCATTCAAGGTCGCTCGATACCTCATAGTTTGGCAGGAACAGTTTAGCAAAGAAAAAGACGCAAAAAAGAAGTCTTACAACAACAAAAACAATAAGTTTGTGTACTAAAAAAGGCGATTTTATTCAGATATGAACGGCAGTTATTGCAGCTACCATGAACCATGAACTATGAACTAAAAAAGGCGATTTTATTCAGATATGACCGGCAGTTACAGCAGCTACCATGAACCATGAACTATCAACTATGAACTAAATGGGGCGATTTTATTCAGATATGACCGGCAGTTATTGCAGCTACCATGAACCATGAACCATGAACCATGAACTATGAACTAAATGAGGGGATTTTATTCAGATATGAACGGCAGTTATTGCAGCTACCATGAACCATGAACTATCAACTATGAACTAAATGAAGAAACGCCAGCTACTATTTATCCGCGATGTGATCATCTATACGTTTACTGCTTTTGGCGGGCCACAGGCGCATATTGCTGTTTTGCTGCGGGAGTTTGTGGAAAAAAGGCGTTATGTAACCGAGGAAGAATTGATCGAACTGAACGCCCTGGCGCAGCTTTTACCAGGCCCGTCGTCAACCCAAACGCTGGTGGGTATTGCCTGGAAAGTAGGAAAGTTAAGGCTTGCTATTATTACTTTTTTAATCTGGATGCTGCCGTCAGCAGCCATTATGTGCTTAGCGGCAATAAGTTATAAGGAATTTGCGGGGCAAACCAAGTTTACCCATGTTTTGCGGTTTGTACAGCCTGTAGCCGTCGGCATTGTGGCTTATGCCACTTATACGTTTGCCAACCGGTTTTTAAAGACCCGGGTGAGCACGATGCTTGCGATTGGTTCGCTCGTCGCAACGCTCATTCTGCAAAGTGCCTATGCATTCCCTTTATTGATCCTGTTGGGTGGTATCGTATCGTCCGCGCTCGAAACGCCTCCCCAGGAAAGCGCTTTGCGTGTCAGGTTGTTCGCCAATGTCAACCCCAATAAGATGGCCTATTTTATCGGTATCCTGTTGTTTTTTGCGGCACTTGGTGCTGTTGTAAAACAAACTTCGCCGTTTAGTTTGCCTATCCGTTTATTCGAAAACTTTTACCGCAACGGCATACTGATATTTGGCGGCGGCCAGGTGTTGGTGCCTTTGTTTTACACCGAGTTTGTGCAGGTAAAGCATTACCTCAGCGGTTCCGAGTTTCTTTCGGGCTATGCCTTGCAGCAAGTATTGCCGGGACCGACTTTTTCTTTCTCCTCGTTTTTGGGCGGTTTGACCATGGGGAACAAAGGTCACGGTATTTGGGGCCAGGTGGCAGGCAGCGCCGTCGCCGTTATCGGGCTGAATACGCCGGGCCTTATTCTCATCTTGTTTATCGTACCTTTTTGGGAAGATTTAAAAAAGATAACGATGATCAAAAACTCACTCAGCGGAATCAATGCCGTAGCGGTTGGTTTTATGGCAACAGCGCTTATCCTGCTAACCAGGCCGTTCGGCTTGCACTGGATGGCCTACGCGGTAATGGCCGTTACTTTTTTACTGCTGAATTTTACCAAAATAAAAGCGCCGGTCATCATAGTTTTAGGCGTGGCTTTAGGCCTTATTTTTTGAAAGTTTAATTGTGACTGACAAAAATCAAAAAGCGCCTGATACGGCAAATATCGATTCGGAAATGATTATTGCCGAACTACAAGCTGACATTGAGATTATTAAGAAAAATTATTCCCTTTGGGACGAAAAAAACTTTAGCAGTCGGGCCGATGTTATCGATGACATCGAATTCCACATTATTGAACGAATTGACGGGCTTTTTCAAAACCAAAGTCATGCCCGGGAACTTGCCGACCTGGAACGGGATGCGGAGCAGGTAAAGCTTCAATTAGAAAAAATTAATATTGACTTGTTTGGACGACTCAGGGCGAAGATACAAACGGGTGGATGCAGGGGCGCGGCGTTTAGGGATATGATTGAGGAATTTGCCGGTGACAGTTTAAAAGAAAGCGCTGATCAGCCTGCAATAGGTTATGATAACCTTGATGTGTTTGTTGACGGTTTGTTCCCAATTGCAACCCTTCCCGAAGAAACAAGAGCAAGAGAACCAGAAATGGTTTTTTACCAAAAGACACCGGCCAGGATTATTTTTGAATTGGTGGACAAAGCTAATTTCAACAAAGAAGATGTTTTTTATGATTTAGGGTCCGGCTTGGGGCAGGTTGGCATATTGGTGAACCTGCTAAGTGAAGTCAGGACTAGAGGCGTTGAATTTGAGCCAACTTATTGTGATTATGCCAGTGCTTGTGCCACAGAATTAAACTTGCCGGATGTGCAGTTTATTAATGCTGACGCCCGGAAAGCAGATTATTCAGACGGAACGGTATTTTTTATGTACACGCCATTTGAAGGTGAAATGCTGAGGGAAGTGTTGGAAAAATTACAGGCAGCGTCAAAAGACCGGGCTATTAAGCTTTTTACTTATGGGCCATGTTCTTTCCAGGTTGGCAAACAGAATTGGTTAAAACATGAGAACAGGGGAGGAATTACAATCTATAAGCTGGCGATGTTTAGTAATAAAACTATCAAATAAAAAATCAGCCATTTCTATCCCATTCATTTCTGAACTTTTTGACCTGATTTTCAAATTTATCACCTTCCTGTTCATTTAAAATACCAAAAAAATCAGACGGCTTCTTTGTTGATGAAGTCGACAAAGGAATTTTTTGTGCCTCCTCTTCTGTAAAAAAAAGGCAATACACTTTTTTACCTAAATAACTTTTCGGCAATGTTATCGGTAATTCAAAACTCTCGTTTTCTGGAATGAGTGTTTGTAAAATCATTACTTTAATAGCAAATCTTCGGTAAAAATTTGTAGAGACGCAATATTTCGTGTCTCAGACCTGTAATAGTCCAACATGTGTCTAAACGCTGAAATTTCGTTTCGAGACGCAAAGTATTGGTCTGTACAATTTTACATCTCAAAACGGCTGCTCGTCATCCATATCATTCATGCTGGATGGCCTGATGATAAAATTGCTTGGCTTTTCAAAATCATTTGAAGGGGCAATCGCTGCAAATGGATTGCCTTGTTGAAAGGCGCCGCCAACGTTGTCTTCAAGGTCGGTAAACTTAACGTATTTGCCCACGAATTTAAGCCGTACCCGCCCGGTTTCGCCGTTACGGTGCTTGGCAATAATAACTTCGCCGACGCCCTGGGTTGGGTTATTGTCTTCGTCAACTTCAAGGCCATAATATTCAGGGCGATACAGGAACAAAACCATATCCGCATCCTGCTCGATAGAGCCGGATTCACGTAAATCCGAGAGCATCGGCCGTTTGGAGCCTCCGGGGCGGTTTTCAACCGCGCGGCTTAACTGCGAAAGCGCAATCACCGGCACGTTTAATTCCTTCGCAACTGACTTTAAGGCGCGGGATATGCTGCCGATTTCCTGCTCGCGGTTGCCGCCTCCCTTGCCATCAGCCTTGCCCTGCATCAGCTGCAGGTAGTCGATCACGATCAGCTGGATATCATGCTGAGACTTAAGCCTGCGGCATTTGGCCCTAAATTCAAATATATTAAGGGCAGGCGTGTCATCGATGATCAGCGGAGCTTGTTCCAGCCGGTGGATCTTGGAGTGTATTTGCGCCCATTCCCATTCCTCTAAATTGCCTTTGCGGATTTTTTCCTGCTCGATATGGGTTTCGCCGGATATCAAACGGTTTACCAATTGCACCGAGGACATTTCGAGGGAGAAAACTACTACCGGTTTGTTAAAGTCGACCGCCGCATTACGGGCGCAACTCAGTACGAAGGCCGTTTTACCCATAGCAGGCCTTGCAGCGATGATCACCAGATCGGATTTTTGCCAGCCGGAGGTCATTCTGTCGAGGTCGGTAAACCCGGACGCTACACCGGTGAGTCCGTCTTTTTTATCCTTCAGCGCCTCAATTTCCTTCAATGCCTCGTGCATCAGGTCGTCCATTTTACGCGAGTCGCGGCGCAGGTTATTCTGGGCGATTTCGAAAAGGTTTTTTTCGGCGCGGTCAAGCAGGTCGAGCACGTCGGTGGTGTCTTCATACGCCATCTGTACTACTTCCGTGGATATCCTGATCAGCTCACGCTGGATAAATTTTTGAATAATGATACGGGAGTGGAACTCGATATTAGCCGCCGAAGCAACACGGTTGGTCAGTTCGGTGATGTAATACGCGCCACCGATCATTTCCAATTCACCCAGCTGGCGCAGTTGCGCTGTTACCGTGAGGATGTCCACCGGCTGTGATTTTTCAAACAATTGTTTTATCGCCGTGAAGATCTTCTGGTGATTGTCTTTATAAAAAACCTCCGGTTTTAAAATATCAATTACCGATGACAATGCATCCTTTTCGAGCATTAGTGCACCCAAAACAGCCTCTTCAAGATCAACTGCCTGGGGGGGTAATTTACCCAAACCGCTGTAAGGGGTAGGGTTAGTTACGCGGCTTCTCCGTTCGGTGTTGGGCTTGTTGTATTGGTTCTCGTTCTCCATAATCATAGCACCAAAAGTATATCAAAAATTTGCCGGCTTATCAACAATTAGCATCTTTTGAAAAGCTTTCGCAAATGCCCCATTTCATTGAAATTTAGCAGGCGGAAATCAACAGTCGATTGTTAGTAAGTATATTAACGCCTGAAAATCAAATGGTAATAAACTTGTTAATAACTAAAATTTGCTAATTTCATCAAAAATCAATAATTATTCAGCGGTATCTGTCTCCTGCTAAAGTTAATTAATATGGTTACTTTTGCCGCTTTAATTTATTAACATCATGTCAGTAAACCACCGCGAAAGCCGCGAGAGCAACCAGTTGATTTTTGGTATACGCGCTGTAATCGAGGCCATTAAATCGGGCAAAGAAATCGAATCTTTGTACCTGCAACGGGGCCTTGGCGGTGGATTAATAACTGAATTAAAAGCACTTTTACACGAATATGGGATAACGGCCCAGCAGGTGCCCATCGAAAAGCTTGATCGGCTCACGCCAAAAAACCACCAAGGCGCCGTGGCTTTTATTTCACCGATCATCTACCAAAAAATTGAAAACATTATCCCTGAAATATTTGAAAGGGGGGAGACCCCGTTAGTTTTAGTGCTCGATTCCATTACCGACGTACGCAACATGGGCGCTATCGCCAGGACAGCCGAGTGCGCGGGGGTGCATGCCATCGTCATCCCGGCCAAAGGTTCGGCACAGATCAACCCTGATGCCGTGAAGACCTCCGCAGGCGCATTGTACAAAATTCCGGTATGCCGTCACGAAAACTTTTTGCAAACTGTTAAATTTTTACAGGAATCGGGCCTTCAACTGGTTTGCTGTACCGAAAAAACCAATGATTTTATTTACAAGCCCGATTATACCGCGCCAACTGCTATTGTAATGGGCTCGGAAGAGGATGGTATTCGTAATGAAATCATAAGAATTGCCGACCACCTGGCTAAAATCCCTATGTTTGGGGAAATAGAATCCTTGAATGTTTCGGTTTCGACGGGAGTTATCCTTTACGAAGCTATTAGACAAAGATTACGTTAAGCAAATTGCGCTCAATGTTTAATTTTAAAAAAAAAACAGCCGCCCTCCAAAGGAGGCAGTTAAGGAAGCCTTAAATCATCCTAACGGCTGGGTCTACGTGATTGATGAAGCGTTCGGTAATAAAGAAGAAGTGCCACCGCAGGCTATAAAAGGCGCCTGGAAGGTAAATAAAGCAGGAATAATAGTTGGTGAATTTATTCCCAATCCTAATTATTTGGATTCGAAACAGCCTGATTAACCAAAAAAGTCCAAAAGAAAATTATCTTTCGGACTTTCCCGACTTTTCCGTCTTTCGGACTAATTCTAAATATACTTCACCCCAAATTGCTGCTTTACGTCGGCTACTACCTTTTTAACGTTTTGTTCCTGGTCGCGTGGGCAGATGAGCAGGGTGTTATTAGCCTCCACCACGATGAAATCATGCAATCCCTGTAAGATGACCAGCTTTTCGCCGGGTACATTTACCATGCAGTTGGATGAATCGTACATGATCACTTTTTCGGATGGTATCACAGCGTTACCTACATAATCCTTTTCGGCCAGGTCATAAATGGAGGCCCAGGTACCCAGGTCGCTCCAGCCAAAGTCGGAAGGCAGCACAAATACATTATCCGCTTTTTCCATGATGCCATAGTCGATGGAAATGTTGGTGCACTGCAGGTATGATTTGTGGATATGTGGTTTTTCGTCGTCAGTGTTATACACAGGCCTAGCTTCGGCAAAAAGCTCATACATTTCAGGCAGGTACTGGTTGAATGCGTTTACGATGGCTTTGGCCGACCAGACAAATATGCCCGCATTCCATAAGAAGTCGCCGCTTTGAAGAAAAGTTTTAGCAATCTCGAGGGTCGGCTTTTCGGTAAAGGTTTTTACCTTATGAAAATCATCAACCAAAGTATTATCGGTAAATTGTATATAACCATAACCGGTATCAGGTCGCGACGGTTTGATGCCGAGGGTAACCAGGCAGCCATGTTCGGACGCCACTTCCAGCGATTTTTCGATGGAGCGTATAAATGCCGCTTCGTCCAAAATCAGGTGATCTGAAGGCGCTACAACAATCGCGGCATCAGGATTAAGGCTTTCTATCTTGAATGATCCGTAGGCAATACAGGGAGCCGTATTGCGCATTACGGGCTCCGTGAGTATCTGGTTGTCGGCCATATCCGGCAGCTGTTTTTTTACCAGCGCCGTATAAATTTCGTTGGTAACGACATAGATATTCTCCTTCGGGCATACTTTCAGGAAGCGATCGTAGGTGTTTTGGATGAGCGTTTTCCCCGTGCCAAGTATATCAATGAACTGTTTGGGGTGGGAAGTGCGGCTGATGGGCCAGAAACGGCTGCCAATACCGCCTGCCATAATGATGGCATAGTAGTTTTTATTCATTTGTTTTTAAACAATATTATTCTGGATAACGGACGCAAAATTGAACAATAATTTGTAATTTAAGGATTAAATAAAATTAAATATATAAAGCCTTTGTTACGCTTACTTTAAGCAAAAAGTTAAATAAATTGTTTTAAAACGAATAATCATTTCAGTATAAAATTTTAAAGAAAATCCATCGTTTATTGATAAAAATTTGTTAATTTAAACTTTTCGTAACAATAGCGCATATAAATAATGATAGAAACAAAAAAATCGCTTTTTGACAATCTCCAGAACTTCTTTGGATTTGATAATTTTAAGGGGGAGCAGGAAGCGATCATTACAAACATCCTTGCAGGTAACGACACGTTTGTGATCATGCCCACTGGCGGTGGGAAATCCATGTGTTACCAGTTGCCTGCGCTGATGAGTGAAGGTACTGCGATCGTAATATCCCCTTTGATCGCTTTGATGAAGAACCAGGTTGACCAGTTGCGGGCCTTCGGCGGCTCGGATAGCATTGCCCACTTTTTAAATTCGTCCCTAACCAAATCAGATATTACCAGGGTTAAAGAAGATGTGCTCGGCGGCAAAACCAAATTGCTGTACGTTGCGCCTGAATCGCTTACCAAGCAGGAAAACATTGACTTTTTAAGGTTAAATAACGTTTCATTTGTGGCCGTTGACGAGGCGCACTGTATTTCGGAATGGGGCCATGATTTCAGGCCCGAATACCGCAAGATCAGGCAGGTGATCAGCAATATCGGCGATAATATTCCAATCATCGCGCTAACCGCAACAGCAACGCCGAAAGTGCAGCAGGATATACAGAAAAACCTGCAGATGAACAATGCAACCATCTTTAAATCATCCTTTAACCGCTCCAACCTGTTTTACGAGGTCCGTGCCAAAAGGAATGTGATCAAAGAGATTGTAAAGTTTGTTAAGCAAAACTCAGGCAAATCAGGCATCATCTATTGCCTTAGCCGTAAAAAGGTGGAGGAAGTTGCGGAGGTGCTGAGCCTGAACGGGGTGAAGGCATTGCCTTATCACGCCGGCCTTGACCCGAAAGTACGCGCCGATACGCAGGATAAGTTTTTGATGGAAGACGTGGAGGTTATTGTAGCCACCATTGCTTTTGGGATGGGCATTGATAAGCCTGATGTGCGGTACGTCATCCACCATGATGTGCCAAAGAGCATGGAAGGTTATTACCAGGAAACCGGCCGCGCTGGTCGCGATGGCGGCGAGGGTGTTTGCGTGGCTTTCTACTCTGAAAAAGACATCGACAAGCTGCAAAAGTTTATGAAAGATAAGCCGGTTTCGGAACGGGAGATCGGTACGCAGATATTAAAAGAGGTTATCGACTATGCGGAATCGTCTGTTTGTCGCCGCAAGCAGTTACTGCATTATTTTGGCGAAAACTTTAACGAAGCCGGATGTAACAGCATGTGCGACAACTGCTGCGCCCACAAGGAGCAGTTTGACGGCGAAGTGCACCTGCACCGGGCGCTGAGCCTGATCAAACAAATTGGCGAGAAGTTTGACGATGCACATATCATTAATATCCTGATTGGCGAGGATAATGCCCAGATAAAAAATTATGAACACGACCTGCTCGACTATTACGGATCGGGCAAGGAAGATGGCCGCAATTTGTGGAATTCGATACTTCGACAGGCGCTGCTCAATAATTTTCTTTCTAAGGATATCGACCAGTATGGCTTGCTCCGGTTAACAAAAACCGGCCAGTCGTTTATTGAAAATCCGTACAGCATACGCTTTATTGTTAACCGGCCAATGGAGGCTACCGACGACGATGAGTCGGAAGACGGGCCAAAGCAAGGCGGCAGCGCATTGGATACCGAGTTGCTGCAAATGCTGAAGGACCTGCGCAAAAAGCTGGCGAAACAAAAAGGATTGCCGCCGTTTGTGATCTTCCAGGATCCATCGCTTGAGGAAATGTGTATCCATTACCCCATTACCAACGAGGAACTAAAGCAAATTTCGGGAGTAGGAGCGGGCAAAGCCATGAAGTTCGGTAAGCCGTTTACCGACCTGATCCAGAAATACGTGGAAGATAACGACATCGACCGCCCGATAGATATGGTGATTAAAAGCGCGGCCAATAAATCGGCAAACAAAGTGTTTATCATCCAAAATATCGACCGCCATATAAATCTTGAAGATATTGCCCGCTCGAAAGGGCTTAGCTATGATGAGATTTTAAAGGAAATCGAAACTATCGTCAATTCAGGCACTAAGCTTAACCTTGCTTATTATATTGATGAGATGATTGATGAAGACAAGCAGGAAGAAATGTTTGATTACTTCCGCACTGCCGAAGTCGACTCGATAGATGATGCCCTTGCTGAATTAGGCGGAGAAGACTATACCCGCGAAGAAGTGCAGCTGATGCGGATCAAGTTCCTGTCGGAAATGGGGAATTAATGTGCGGATTTCAGATGTGCGGATGAAAGAATAAATGGGAAGACTTGCGAAGTTTTTGAAATTTCGTAAGTCTTTGCGTTTTCGGGTCACTTTATCTGAACTCCAGATAATCAAAATTCATATTACCGTTTGCCACCACGTGCAGGGTGAGAATATGAATCCCTTTTTTCAAAATAACAGAAGTTAGTGAATCCGCTTTGTTCCAATGATGCCATTGCCGCCAGGCAACCGTATCGCGGTCATCATGGGTTGAGGTTATTTTTAGCGGGCCGGTAATTGGTTTGCCATCTACGTCAAGTGAGATTGCGCCATCGCCGTTTGCGGTGTACATCAGGCCGATTTTGTAGGTTGCGGTTTGCTGTACTTTTACCGTGTAATTTATCCACTCGCCGGGTTTGGTCCACCCAACATATAGCTGCCCCATGTCCCGCGGAACACGGTTGTACGGGTTATCATCAATGCCGTGCGGTTTGGTGTAGCTGATATCTACACCTTCTTTCATCCGGAATTCGTTTAAATAAGTTCCATTTGCCGGATTCAGCTTACCGCTGCCGCTGTTGACGCTGTCGGAGTCGTGATAGGCAATGCCTTCGCCGCCCTGGTTATAAAATTCACATTCAACCCGGCCGGGGATGCTTTGTATTTTATTTTGCCAGGGGCTGCCGGCATGCATGGTCCTATAAACCGGCGAACAGGAAAAAATGCAAGCAATCAGGGATAATGGTATAAACCGCTTCATGGACATTTTATAATTGCACTCAAAACTCAATTTTAATTCGCCATAAAACTAATCTCTAACCGCCAATCAACTAAGCGCTACTTAGCAATTATCTTAAACTCTGTCCTTCGGTTTCGGCTGCGGCCTTCATCGGTGTCATTGGCAGCGATCGGCTGCGTTTTACCATAGCCTTTATACTGAAGTCGTGCCGGGTCAATTTTATTATCAACCAGGTATTGATAAACAGCTTTGGCGCGGTTTTCTGACAGCGTCTGGTTCAGCTGGTCGTTGCCGACATTGTCGGTGTGACCGGAAATTTCAATTTTGAGGCTTGGGTTGACATTCATGAAATCAACCAATTTTTGCAGCTCAGCCAACGATTCCGGTTTCAGATCGAATTTGTTGGTATCAAAGAAGATATTATTCAGGATTACCTTGTTGCCCACTTCTATCGGTTGCAGCAGAACCGAAATATCGTACGGTTTGCCCGCTTCGTGCCCTACCAGCGAAAAATTTTGCGAATAGAACAAATAACCCTCTTTGGAGATATTCAGCCCATAGTTTTTACCGGTAGTAAGCGTGGCCAGGAAACTGCCTTCGTCGGGGTCGCTGTAATCGCCATAAACCGACTGGTCTTTTTGCAGATCGATGATTTCCACGGCAGCCTCCAGCGGCGCCAGGGTTTTGGCGTCTTTAACAATGCCTTTAACATAAGTAACCAGGTGCGGCCGCAGGTTTTCCGGCAGTTCAAAGGTATAAATATCGAACCCGCCATAACCATTAAGGTTATTTGACGAGTAAAAGGCATGGCTGCCCTCGGCAGTTAGCGTCAAGCCATTCTCGTCGCCATTGGTGTTAATGGGGTAGCCCAGGTTTACCGGTTTCCCCCATTGACCGTCTTTACCAAGGCGGCTTACAAACAAATCCTTGCCCCCAAGTCCGGGCCAGCCGTCTGAACAAAAGTACAAGGTACTATCGTCAGGGTGTATAAAAGCCGACTGCTCATCAAATGCGGTATTAATATTGGGGCCCAGGTTTACAGGTTCGCCCCATCCTTTGTCGGTAAGGGTTGATTTCCAGATGTCGTAACCGCCGTAACCGCCTTTGCGGTTGCTTGTAAAATATAATGTCCGCCCGTCCGAACTGATAGACGGCTGCGACTCCCAGCCCGGCGTATTTACCGGGGGCGGCAAGTCAAAAGGTTTACCCCAGTCATCACCTTTTTTTGACGAGACGTAAATATCACATCTGCCCAGCCCATCGGGGCGGTTACAGCCGGTAAAGAAAAGAAATTTGCCGTCCTGTGTAATGGAAAGCGCCCCTTCCCGGTATTCGGGCGTGTTGATGTTATTGCTCAGGTAGGTTGCTGTTTGCCACTGCCCATTTAGCTTGATGCTTTTATACAAATCTTCGTTATTGCCAATCTTCCGCGTAAATATCAGTTCACTTTCATCGGCAGTAGCTACGGGCATATACTCGTCATCCCCGGTGTTGATGGCCGTGCCCATATTTAC
>Ga0206971_10082_pt1 | contig 33539 bp, 28 predicted proteins | sample Alteio_BWOrgHeat_85_FD_152917 | JGI IMG/M metagenome (GOLD analysis project Ga0206971, IMG submission 152917) | Enriched cells from forest soil in Barre Woods Harvard Forest LTER site, Petersham, Massachusetts, United States -... | ecosystem: Environmental > Terrestrial > Soil > Temperate forest >...
CCCTCCGCCCGACCGTAGTCGTGCATCAGGCACCAAGTTTTGTGTAAATTGACCGATCTGCTATTCTGATGCGCCTTGCGTTGCACTGATTCCTTTCAGTTCAGCGGTTGGTATCTGCTCTTCTCCGTAAAGAATTGCAGCCATCCCGGTACCTCTTTGCTTTTCTTCTTTTCCGCGGCTTTCGCCGCTTCTTTTCTGTTGGCCCAGTTAACTTTGGTGTTCGTTTGCTCGCCCGGAGGTCCGCTCGTTTCACTTTGGGTTTTTAACTTTCCGCGTCCGTTTGCCTGCCCGGAGGCCTGCTCGTTTCACTTCTTGTTTTTCACTTTCTGCGCTCGTCGCTCGCCCGAAGGTCCGCCCGTTTTCACTTTCAGTTTCTCTGCGAGATTGTCAAAGTACGTCGTTCTTGATGATTCTAAGATAGTGCGCGGAGCCATCCGTGTCAAGCTTTTTTTTTATTTATTATTAACAGGTTTTGCACAATTTTCTCCCCGCCTTTATGCAGATTGAATGGGCGATTGCCAAATAAATGACCCTATTTCCGCACTTATTAACACCAGAGTTATTCACACAAAAGCGTAAAAATCTACTTTTCGGTTGGTTTAAAAATTCTTAAAATCACAATTTTTTAAAAATTTCTTAAAATAGGGTGCGATTTTTGGGCGGTTTTTCACTCATTTTTCCTTCTTTTTTGGTAACAAACTTTCTAAAAAAATTTAAAAACTTGCTATTGCAGTGGATTTATTTTAAATATGTGCAGCAATCACTAACCAGCCATTAAAACCAACACATGAAACGCAGCTATTACATTGTGGCACTAATCATGCTCACGTTTTTTGTTATTTCGTTTATAACAAACATCATTGGGCCGCTAAACCCTGAATTCACAAAAGATTTTAAATTAAGCACAGGGTTGTCAGGCGTACTGCCGTTTGCGTTCTTCATTGCTTATGGCGTAATGTCCATCCCCTCGAGCATGCTGGTCCAAAAGTACAATGAGAAAGTGATCATGACTGCGGCCTTTGTAGTTGCATTTTTGGGCGCTTTGCTTTTGGCCGCCGAACCCAATTACCTCACTGCTATTCTTTCCCTATTTTTGATCGGTTGCGGCATGGCCATGCTGCAGGTGGTGATAAATCCCCTGTTAAGAACCGCCGGCGGAGAAGAAAACTATGCGTTTACTTCGGTATTGGCGCAGCTAATTTTCGGCGGCGCTTCGTTTGTCAGCCCATTTGCATACTCCTATTTAGTGTTGAACCTTGCTCAGGGAAATCATTCAGGTATATTCTCAGTATTGCAGCCTATAGTTCCGCATAATCTGTTGTGGATATCACTGTACTGGCTTTTCACCGTTATCTGCCTGTTTATGTTTGTGATCCTGCTGCTCTCAAAGTTTCCTAAGGTTGAATTAAACGAGGATGAAAAAGCCGGACCCTGGGCTACGCACGTTATGCTTTTTAAAAAGCCCGTGGTTATCCTGTATTTTATCGCCTTATTCAGCTACGTCGGAACGGAACAGGGGGTATCCTATTGGATGTCAGATTTCCTGCTGAAATATCACCACTTCGATGCGCAAACCACCGGCGCCCATGCAACGGGATATTTTTGGGGTTTAATGACCTGTGGGGGTATTTTAGGGCTATTTTTATTGAAACTGATGGATAGCCGCAAACTGCTGGTGCTGTTTACTATCCCGGCAATTATTGCTTTAACTTTTGGCCTTTTTGGCAGCGCGCAGATCTCACTTTATGCATTCCCTATCGTTGGTTTCTTTATGTCGGTAATGTATCCTATTATCTTTTCGCTGGCACTCAGTTCAGTTGATGAGCACCATGGGTCGTTTGCCGGGATTTTGGTAACTGGCATCATCGGCGGCGCCGGGGTGCAACTGCTGATTGGCGGACTGGGCGACCTGATAGGCTTACGCGCCGCCATGATGGTGCTTTACATCACTTTTGGCTATATGCTTAGCATCGGTTTCTGGGCAAAACCATTGGTGACCAACAAAACTATTTTCGATACGAAAGATAAAGTGTAATAAATGAGAAACGAAAAAATTATAGGTATCGACCTCGGCGCCACTAATATCCGCGGCGCTGCGGTAAGCGATGAACAGATTTCAGAGATCATATCCCGGCGCATCCATGTTAAAGGGACCGAAGAAGAGGTTTTAGAAGATGTTTACTGGCTGATCGATAAACTCATCGGCAAAGAGGTAAAAGCCATTGGTATCGGCGTACCCAGCGTAGTAGATGTAGAGAAGGGAATAGTTTACGATGTGATCCATATTCCATCCTGGAAAGAAGTTCATCTGAAAGAAATATTGGAGGCCCGCTATCATATCCCGGTTTTTGTAAACAATGACGCCAATTGTTTTGCATTAGGTGAGCATTACTTTGGACAAGGAAAAGATGTTGCCGATATGGTGGGATTAACAATTGGTACGGGCCTTGGCGCGGGCATCATCGTTAACAATCACCTGTATGCCGGTAAAAACTGCGGCGCGGGTGAATTCGGCATGGTTGATTACCTCGACCAAAATTATGAGTACTACGCCAGCGGCTCTTTTTTTCAAAATGTTTATGGCTTGAATGGTGAAGAAGTGTTTAAAAAAGCGAAAGCGGGCGATGAAGCCTCTTTAAAACTTTACCATGAATTGGGTATGCACCTTGGCAATGCCATCAAAATGATCATGTACACCTACGATACCGGCCTGATAATTTTAGGCGGATCGGTACAAATGGCCTTTGATCTTTTTGAAAAACCGATGTGGGAGCGGATTAAAACATTCGGATTCCCGAAAAGCATTGAGCAATTGCAGATCAAAACATCGGAATTGGCGAATAGCGGGATTTTGGGGGCGGCGGCGTTGTATTATGATTCGGAATGATTTGAAGATACGCTGATTTGAAAATTTGAAAATGATTTTATCTTCAAATCAGCACATCTTCAAATTTTCAAATTAAATCACGACGAATAATTCGGCGCTTCCTTCGTAATCGTAATATCATGCGGATGGCTTTCGCGCATGCCCGCTGCTGTGATCCTCACAAATCTCGCTTTTTTCAAATCCTCAATATTTGCGGCGCCACAATAGTGCATGCCCGCACGCAAACCGCCGATGTACTGGTAGATCACTTCGGCAAGCGTGCCTTTATAAGGCACACGGCCGACGATCCCCTCAGGAACCAGCTTGGTTACCACATCGGTTTCGTCCTGGAAATAGCGGTCTTTTGAGCCTTTATCCATGGCTTCAACAGAACCCATGCCGCGGTAGGATTTAAATTTGCGGCCTTCGTATAATATTGTCTCGCCCGGCGATTCTTCAACCCCGGCAAACAGAGAGCCGGCCATAATGGAGCTGGCGCCGGCGCCTAAGGCTTTAACAATATCGCCGGTTTGTTTGATGCCGCCGTCTGCGATAACCGGGATACCACGGCTTTCAAGCGCTTTGGCGCATTCGTAAACGGCAAACAGCTGCGGAACACCCACACCGGCAACGATGCGGGTAGTACAAATGGAACCGGGGCCTATACCCACTTTTACCGCGTCGGCGCCGGCGTCGGCAAGGGCGAGCGCGCCATCAGCGGTGGCCACGTTGCCGGCTATGATCTGCAGGTCCGGGTACATCGCTTTAACACGTTTCACCATTTCGATCACTCCTTTGGAGTGCCCGTGTGCAGTATCAACCGTTATTACATCGACGCCGGCCGTTACCAGGGCTTTGACCCTTTCAAAATTTTCAGGAGCAACGCCAACAGCGGCGCCGACACGCAGGCGCCCGTATTCGTCCTTACATGCACTGGGGAAATTTTTAAATTTCTGGATATCCTTAAAAGTGATCAGTCCGCGCAAAATGCCTTTTTTATCAACAACGGGCAGCTTTTCTATTTTGTGGTTTTGTAATATTGCTTCGGCCTGCACCAGGTTAGTGCCTTCGGGAGCAGTGACCAGGTTTGTGCTGGTCATTACCTGTTTTACCGGTACGTTCATTTCTTTTTGAAAGCGCAGGTCGCGGTTGGTAATGATGCCTTTCAGTTCGCCGTTGCCATTAACGATCGGGATACCTCCTATCCGGTACTCGCGCATGATCTTTACCGCATCTGCTACTGCAGCCGACTCGTGCAGGGTAACAGGATCCTGTATCATGCCGCTTTCCGACCGCTTTACTTTACGCACTTCATCAGCCTGCGCCTGTACCGACATATTTTTATGCAGAATACCAATGCCGCCCGCCTGCGCAATTGCAATAGCCAATGCAGACTCGGTAACGGTATCCATCGCAGCGGAGAGAATAGGAATATTTAACCTGATCTTTTTGGTCAAAAAAGTTCCTGTGTCAACATCGCGCGGTAAAACTTCTGAATAAGCAGGGATGAGTAAAACGTCGTCGTAAGTAAGGCCTTCGGCGACAAATTTTGAGGGGTCAAGCTCCATAGCAAATAATTGTTATTTGCCGGACAAAGGTAATTAATTATTTGGGATTTCGGATGTTCGATTTCGGAATTGCTCCGATTGAAATAAAAATTGCCTGATTATGATAAAGGAACAGATAGAAACGCGCCCCTGTTACAAAAATCCGCTTAGCGCGGTTGGGCCATCATTCCTGATAGAAACATTAAATGTTATCGGAATAATCTCAACAACTTTAACCGGATGACCTTTGTAAATTGCAGGAATCCAATTTCCGTCGTCGCACAATTTTAATGCCCGGAGTACTTCGTCATTATATTCTTTCTTGCTTCCGCGAATAACCTTATAGTCTTCTAATTTTCCATTTTCATTTACAGTAAATGATAATAAAACCTTAAAATTTCCGGGTATTTCCTTCAAACCACCACGACCTGGATAGGTTAACGGAATCTTGATGTTACTTGATAAAAGGCGCAGCAGCGTATCCGCGCCGCCCATATGAATTGCGGGTGTGTCCAGCGTAGCGCTAAGGGTGTCCTTGTTGTCAATAAATGTCGATGGTTCTTCGTTAATACCATACTCAAGTATTGTTTTTTTAGTAAAATCGCATTTATAATTGAGGCTGCCGTCTGGATTCCTGAATGTCCACGAGTCAGCCATATTTCCATCGCGCCAATTGCCTTCTCTCACTACAACTGCGGTGTCTCCGTTGTAGATTATGTTCTTCCAATATCCATTTTTAGTACCGCCTGAGTAGCCGCCTAATTCGATCATCCTCCCTTTCGAATCGTACCTGGCCCATACACTATCCCGTCTATTGTCTTTGAAATAACCTTGTTGTACCAGCACCAGCGTTGAAGCGAGGTATTTTTGATACAACCCTTGTTTGATCCCGGGTTTAGCGGACAAAACATAATACTGTTCGACAAAAAACTTGTTCGGGTTTTCTTTAACAAGCCTTAATTCCTGTGAAAAAGAGCTGAATGGCAATACGATCAGGATAACGAAAAGGCTTTTGGTTTTCAGCATCTTTCAGCGATAAAACTTCAGCCAAAGTTAATAATTGGCCGGAGAATCTTCAAGGCTAAGCATCATTAATATCCCGGATTTTGCACTACCACCCCATGTGTCGCGTCAATCTCATGCTGCGGAATGGGATAACAGGAGTTTGTCGCGGGTACACCCAATACATTATTTACCTGTCCGGTTCGGGCCAGGTCAAAGTAGCGGTGTCCTTCGAAATTAAATTCTGAACGATCCTCGTCTGAAATTGCCTGGGAGTACGTTGCATCATCAGGCACATCAGACGGCTTCAAAGCGGCCATGCCCCGGTTTGTGCGGATCATATTCAAATCAGCCAAACCGGCAGTCCGGCCCAGCGCTTCAGCCCTGATCAAATACATTTCGGCAATCCTGATCACATAAGCTGAGTTATCTTTTTGGGTGATGTCACTGGCGTATTTTAACGTCCGCGCATCAGGCTGAAAATTCGCGCTGGCGGTATCGAGCAGGTTAATGCGCAGGTCGCCGTTCCTCGCAACCAGGAAGTCTTTCAAGCCTTCGGAGGCAATAAAAAGCACTTCCGTGGCGTCGGCATCGGGGCGCGCATAGGTAAGGGCATTGTAAAAGCTGGGGTTTTGCTGGTTAAAGGGCAGTTCCAGTATTGACTCTTTGCCCGATTTGGTGGTATAGATAGATGGAAAACCATTTTTATCAGCAAGGGTGAAAGCGCCATCGTTGATCACCAGCGTAGCGTATTTTGCGGCATCGGCATAATCTTTTTCATATAAATAAACCCTGGCCAGCAAAGCATTTACAATGGCGGGGTTAATATAGTTTGGATTGCGAGCGGTTTCGCCGGTTAAAAGGGCAGCCGCGTTATTCAGATCGGCAAGGATAGCCCCATAGCTTGCGGCAACGGTGCTGCGGGGCACCAGGTCCTCTGCCGATTGCACGGTTAATACGATCGGTATGCCGTACTGCGAACCGGTGTCCCAGTGATAACCAAAGGCACGCAGCAGATCAAAATGTACCAACCCGCGGATGGCAAGTGCCTGGCCCTTCACGCTTTTTAACTGTTGGGGTGTGATATGCGGAACCGAACCAACATTCGCAATAATGGCATTGGCGTTGGCGATAGAGTAATACATCCCAATGTACATGCCCTGCAAATAGGAGTTTGTGGTAGTTACGCTGTAATAGCCAAATTCGTTAAGGGAGGAGTTATTATAACCGCCGGCAATGCCGTTATCGCTGTTCAGGTCGGCAAACAGCGGGTAAAATCCGCCATAGTAGTTTTCCGATTCCAGCGTGCTGTAAAGGCCTGTGAGCGCCTCCTGCAGACTGGTGGTATCCTTGAACATGTTGGATGCAGGCACGCTGGTGGGCGACACCTGGTTAAGTTTTGTACAGCCGGGCAGGCTGAGCGATAGAACCGCCACAAATGCAAACCCTATTGTTAAAACTATCTTTTTCATGTACTTGTACCTTTCGTCCTTTATAGTTTAACGCTTGCCCCAACGGTAAATGTTCGCGCCTGCGGGTAGGCTGCAAAATCAACCCCCTGGGTTGCATCATCCGCGCCGCCGTTCGAACTTACTTCCGGGTCGAAACCGGTGTATTTTGTTATCGTCAGCATATTTTCAACCTGCGCATAAAGCCGTATGCTGCTGTAATATTTTGATTTTGGCAGGGTATAGCCAATGCTTAATGTCCTGATCTTTAAAAACGACCCATCCTCCAAAAATTCCGAAGAATTGGGGTAATAATTTTGCAGCAGGTACGATGGCCGCGGGATATTGGTGATCTGCCCGGGGTGGCTCCAGGCATTTAGCACTGCCACATCATTATTGGCATAAACCTGCGGCAAATAAGCCGATGCCGGCGTGGAAGCGCCGCTCCAGCCAAGGCTCTCATAAGTTGTTTTGATCAGGTTGAATACTTTGTTGCCATAGCTGAATTGTGTCGACAACATAATATCAAATTGCTGCATCCGAAACGTATTGGTGAACCCGCCAAAAAATTTTGGCCTCGGGCTGCCGATGATCCGTTCGTCTCTTGAAAAATTCACCTGGTCCGCACGTTCCCGGCTGCCATCTGCAGCGTAGTATTCCGCGTCGCCGTTTGCTGGATTAACGCCCGCAAAAGGCACCCCAATAAATGTCCCAACAGCCTGCCCTACCTTTAAAATATTGGTTGGGGGCTGATCAGTATATGAACTGAGCAGTTGGTTATCCACTGCCAGCGCTTTTATTTTATTGTTGAGGAAGGAAATATTAAACGAACTTGTCCAGGTAAAATCAGTCCGCCGGATGTTATTGGTATTGATCTGAAACTCCCACCCTTTATCCTCTATCTTGCCTGAATTGGTGGTAATGTAAGCGAACCCGGTAGTTCCTTCAACCGGCAGCTGACCCAAAAGGCGCGACCGGTCGGATATAAAATATTCTATAGACCCGTTAATAAAATGATTGAACAGGTCAAAGTCGACACCCGTATTAAAGGTCGAATTATCCTGCCAGCTAAGTGCAGGCGCTGAAAGATTGGACAAAGTAAGACCCGGGTTGCCATTATACTTAGCTGGTCCCCAGTACACCTGGTTCTGGTAATCAGGGATTTCCTGGTCGCCGGTTATGCCGTAACTGACGCGCAGCTTTAAATCATTGATAAAAGCGTTGTCGCTCAAAAACTTTTCATTGCTGATGTTCCACCCGGCTGAGGCGGAGGGGAAATATCCCCAACGGTTGTTTTCAGGGAACCTTGACGATCCATCCGCCCTCAGTGTAGCCGTCAGCAGGTAACGGTTGTCATAAGCATAATTTACCCGCGCAATGCCCGACTGCAAAACCGAATAAACCAGCGGGTAAGGGATAATCGGCTTTGAAACAAATGCGGCGTCAGAAATGTCCTGCACATTTCCGGTTTGCGGAAAGCCGGTTCCTTGCAAAGCGGATTGCTGCCTTTTGATCTGCTGTTGGGTAAAGCCGGCCACCACATTCAGGCTATTTTTGCCGGATTGCATATCGTAGGTGAAAATATTTTCGTTTAGCCAGGTAAGGCTGGTTACGTTGCCTGTTAGCAATTTACCATCTACGGTTTGTGCGTCGACCGTTAAAGCTGAAAAGTACTGCGAATCATTTACGTCATCAAAATCGAGCGACCAGGTTGACCGAAACTTTAGGCCCGGCGCGATCTTGTATTCGCCATAAATTGAACCGATGAAACGATCTGTATAAGTGTGTGCATTGATCTCGTTAGCTGATTTTACAGGATTATCCGAGAGCCATGCGGCCTGGTAGTTTGTAAAATCACTATATACACCGGGCGCGGCGTAAACCGGCATCAGGGGCGATGCACCTATGGCATTGGTTATTACCCCGGTATAGGTATTGTCATTAAAACTCCGTTTGTTATCCGAATAAGAAGCTGAAATGTTGGCGCCGAACGACAAATGATCGGTAGCCTGATTTTCGATATTGCTCCTGATGTTATATCGCCTGTAATAGTTATTGATTACGATACCGTCCTGGTCAAAATAGCTGCCGCCTACGTAAAACTTTGTTTTGTCGGTACCGCCGCTTGCCGACAATTCATAACTGGAAACCGGGGCCAAGCGGAATATTTGATTGAGCCAGTTGGTGTTGACGTGACTGGCTAAATCGTAATACGGCGCTACAGGATTTTTAACCGGGTTGCCGTTACCATCGACGATACCAACCGACTGAAGTACCGAAAGCGGGCCATAACGCGACGTATCCGTACCAGCCGCCTTGCTTTCTTCGTCGTATATTTTTATATCATCGGCGATGGCTTCATTGGTGAGGTTGTAAAACTGACGGGATGTTAAAAACTGGATGCTTTTTTCGATACTTTGTATGCCTGTATAATAGTTGAAGCTGATAGACGTTTTGCCAGCTTTGCCTCGTTTCGTTGTGATCAAAATAACGCCATTGGCTGCTCTCGACCCGTAAATTGCAGCAGCGGATGCATCTTTTAATATCTCGATGGATTCGATGTCATCCGGATTAATATCCGATATCGAGCTGATGTTCTGTCCATCGCCGACTGAAGCGCCCGACAAATCATAAGAAGTATTCAATGATGAGTTGCTTTCGCTCAGCATCGGTACGCCATCAACAACGTATAAAGGGTTTTTTGCGCCGCGTATACTTACCAGCAATCCCGCACCCGGCGTACCGGAAGGTTGGGTAACGTTGATCCCGGACAGCTTACCTTCGATACTTGCGGCAAGGTTGGAAACCGGCTGATCCCGGAAATCCTTGTTCTTTATCGAGGATATAGCACCCGTTATGTCACTTTTTTTCTGCGTACCATAACCAACCACAACTACCTCTTTCAGTTCAGACTTTAATTCATTCAGGATGATGGTTATCGTAGTTTGCGACTTTACGGCGACCGTTTTCTTTTCAAACCCTACAAAACTAATTTCAAGCACGCTTTCCGGCGCGCGTAAGGTGAGGCTAAAATCGCCATCAATACCGGTTATGGTACCAACATTTTCGCCTTTGATCTTAACCGACACGCCGGGCAGGGGCTTACCCAAAGTATCATGTACAAATCCCTTCAACAGGTGGTTTTGGGCAAAAGAAAAATGCGGAAAAAAACCGGCAGCGGCGATAATTGTGATTACTGACAGTAAGCGTAGAAGTTTCCCCATCAAAGTAATTAAGGTTATTGCTTTTCAGGGTTAATAATACAAATTTTTTATATTAATTCATTGTGAATTAATATTTATACAAAAATTGGCCTGTGATGATAAAAACAGCAAAATGGGCACGGCAGGCGTCAATATTTGCCCGCTATCACTTTATAAAAATCCTGCAGTTTTAAATATTGATTGGCAAGCTCCTGTAGCCGGTCTGCAGATACCGACTTCACGGTTTCGATGTATCTGTCATAGTAATCATAGCCAAGGCCGGCGAAATAAAGATTTTTGAATTTATCGGCATGCGAGAAAATATTTTCGAGGCTGCCCAGCAGCGATCCCATCATAAAGTTACGTACCAGCGATAATTCTTCGTCAGGTATAAGTTCGTCCTGCAGCAGCCTGATTTCTTTTTCAATTTCGTTAATGGCGGCCTTGCAAACATCGGCGCCCACTTCAGTGGCTATATACAGTGCCCCGCCATATTTTAACGAGCTCACGCCGGAGCCAATACCATAGGTGTAGCCCTTATCCTCGCGGATATTGGCCATCAGCCTCGAGCCGAAATAGCCACCCAAAACGGTGTTCAAAACCTGCAGCGCCGGGAAATCGGGATGTGTGCGGGTGATTGCAGGTATGCCCATCCGGATTGCCGATTGCAGTGCGCCTGGTTTTTCTGAAAAATAAAAATGTTCGGCCGATGGCCCCAGGGGAGGCTGGCTTACATCAGCCCGGGAGCTGTGGCTTACCCATTCCGTATCAAAAAAGTCAGTAATTAAATTAAGCGTTTCCGCATCAATTTTTCCCGCTACGATAAGGGTGCAATTTGCGGGTTGGTACATCTGGCTAAAATGCTGCAGCATGTCTTCCCGATTCAGGGTATTAAAGGTATCCGATTCGGCGCTCAGGCCATACAGCGTATTGCCATATAAAGCTTTGCTGAACAACCTGCGGGCAACCACATCATTTTTTTGCAGGCTGACCTGTAGTTTCTGCCTTTGGTTACGGATAAACGTATCTAATTCCTTCTGCGGAAAAATAGAATTGGTGAGCATATCCTTTATTACCGGCAGCGTATGCAGCAAGTGCTTGTTCAGGCTGTATAAAGTGACCAGCGAATTGTCGAAACCATAGTCGACCTGCAAAAATGCCCCGTAAAAATCAATTTTATCAGCAATTTGTGCGGCCGACAGTGTTTGCGTGCCTTCGGTCAGCATGCTGTTTACCGCCATATTCAACAAAGGCTTTTCGGGATTGAACCGCAGGTTGCCAAATATCCATTCAATGCGCACCAATTCCTGGTCGCCGGAGTCAAAACAAAACACGTTGCAGCCATTGCTCAGCTTACGCCTTTCCGGGTGTATCAGGTTTATATTTTCAATTCCCCTGAATTCGGGGGCTCTTTTTCTGTCTATCATGTCAGTTTTAATGAGTTGTAAAGGTTGTAACGAGTTGTAAAGGTTGCAATGGTTGTATTCCTAACTTAATACAAATCGTTGCAAGCTTTAACAATCCTTACAATTTCTCCGCCAGGTAGATTAGCGTCGACGAATTATCCCTTCTAAATAGTTGATTTGACAAATCTTTAATCTCTTCTGCTGTTACCGCCAGGTATTTTTCCGTCTCACGGTTCAGCATATCGGCATCGCCGAACAACTCAAACTGGGCCAGGTTCATGGCTTTATCCAGTAAGGCCATTTCGGAAAAGATCATCGTTGATTCTACCTTGTTTTTAACTTTGGTCAATTCATCGGCTGGTACCAATTCCGTCTTTAATTGCTCCAGTTCTTCCCATATCGCAGCCTCTGCCATTTCAATACTCACATTTTCAAGCGGTTTGCCTTCAAAAGCAAAAATGCCCTTGTCGATGCTCCCTGTCATATAAGCATGCACCTCACTGAACACTTGTTTTTCCTTAACCAGGTTGCGATACAAGCGGGAAGAATTGCCGCGCGAAAGTATATCCGATATCAGTTCAGCCGCATAGTACGACTCCTCCAGCCGCCCTCCCATCTGGAAGGCAATATAAACGTCGTTCAGCGGCACCTTAGCCGTAACGGTTAAGCGGCGCTCCTCGTGCTGCTCCGGCTCCTGCGGCAGGTCGCGGTGGTATTTTTCGCCGGCCGGTATCGGGCCGAACCATTTCTCGGCTAACTGTTTTATAGCTTCCGTCTTCACATCACCCCCGACTACCATAATGGCATTTTGCGGAGTATAATGCTTTTTGAAAAAAGCCTTTACATCTTCAATTTTGGCGTCCTCGATATGTTTGATCTCTTTACCGATAGTTGCCCATTGATAAGGGTGTTTTTTATAGATCATCGGGCGCAGCTTCAGCCAAACGTCGCCATAAGGTTGATTGAGATAGCGTTGTTTAAATTCCTCAATTACCACGTTACGCTGAACGTCCAGGCTTTTTTTGCTGAACGCGAGGCTCAGCATCCGGTCGCTTTCCAGCCAAAAGGCCGTCTCGATATTTACAGCCGGCAGCGTGATATAGTAATTGGTGATATCATTGCTGGTGAAAGCATTATTCTCGCCGCCTACGCGCTGTAAAGGCTGGTCATAATCCGGAATATTTACCGATCCGCCAAACATCAGGTGCTCAAACAAGTGCGCAAAGCCGGTTTGGTTGGGATCTTCGTCGCGGGCGCCCACATCATATAATATGTTGAGCACCGCCATTGGAGTTGTATCGTCTTCATGAACCAAGACCCTAAGGCCATTGTCCAATGTAAAACGGTTGAATTTAACCATGTATCAATTTTGTGTTAACGGACAGCAAATGTAGAATTTTTGGCGGTTTGAAACCGGGATGATTTGAAGATTTGAAAATTAGATGATTTGAAGATTTAAAAATACTGCGACATTTATTTTCAAATTTACGCATCTTCAAATTTTCAAATTGGTAAATGATCTCAAAGGACACCAGGATGATTTGAAGATTTGAAAATTAGATGATTTGAAGATTTAAAAATACTGCGACATTTATTTTCAAATTTCCGATCGTCAAATTTTCAAATTGGTAAATGATCTCAAAGGACGAACTCATCAAACAAATTGCGGGCACCATCGGTAAAAACCGGGTGATTGAGTTAACGCGCCTGCTGAAGGAGCATGATTTCGCCCTGCGCGACCTTATTGATATTACATTTCATCCTGACCGGGCGATAGCTTTTCATGCTGCCTGGATACTGGAGAACGCGTTTTTGCAGGACCAGGAAAAGTGCGCAGACGACCTTGAATACCTGCTCTCCCGGATAAAAGCGATAAAACACGAAAGCTGCCAGCGGCATTATGCCAAAATAGCGATGCATGTAACCGGCAAAAAGGCGCCCATGGTGATTCAACAAAAACTTCAATCAATGGACCTGGAGCCAGTTGTTGAACAATGTTTCGATTGGATGATCGATCCTGAGGTAAAAATTGCGGTGAAGTGCTTTGCGGGCGAGGCTTTGTTCAACCTGCGCGACCGCTATCCCTGGATAAAGGAAGAACTGGCAAACCAGCTTCGTTTTTTAATGCGCAATGGCACTGCGGCAATTCAGTCCCGGGGAAGGAAGTTGCTTAGCCAGCTGTAACAGCAAAAAGGATTTCAATTTCACCTTGGTTTGCCGATGATCATACCAGCTGATTGCTTAGGTACGAATGTACTCATAGTGCGCATCCGTAATTACACATAAGGGTTAACACAACTTAACATATTTCAATGTTAACCAAATTATAAATAATTGATAATCAAATATTTATAATTATATCAACCAAAATACCTTAACATCGTTGTTCTTCATTTCACCGGCATCAATTTGTCAGCAAATTAACTTAATAGTATGCAGTCGTCATTTCAATCGTGACATGACACCAGTCCGGGCAAAACCGCCGCTGCCACTTAAAACGCCACTTTCTTAAGAAGTCGGCCTATCCTCCGGATGCAAATTGCTGCTTACCTGGTAATGATGCAGCTTGGCTTCAATGGCCGATGAACTGTCATTGGCATAAGTTCCAAAAGCGTTGATCAAAACACCTTTCAAGTCATATTTATCGGAATGGACGGCGTAAATGATGGACATATCCGACGGATTGCTCGCACCCTCGAAACGGTAAAATTCATCGATCTCGAAATCGTCCGCAGTCATTTGTATCTTTTTTTCTTTATCGTCAACCGTATCGCCTTCCAGGCTCAGGTTTTCGGTATATCCCCGTTTCATCAGGTCGTTAGTGGCTTCCACTAAATTATTGTATGTTTTCATGGTAATTTTTTCCGTTTATGGTGACGTATGTTTAAGTAACACAACTTGAAGTATAACGGGTAAACCCGGCTCTTGTTTTGATTGCCTGTTATGTTTTCCTGATTACCTATATTTGTTTGCCACCTGATTATTTTATGAGCGTTGTCCGCATTTTACTTAAAAGTTTTATACCCAACTTAAAAACCGGGTATAAGCATTATAAAAGATCCGGTGCGCCCATACCGTTCAAAACCAGGATGATCGACCTGATCGACCTGGTGCGCAGTGCGGGCGTCTTTCTGCTTTTTGGTATCCTGGCTCTTTTTTTATTCCTGTTCATCGCGCCGGGCCGCGACGCGCTCTCGCTTGTTTTGGAGGATGTACATTCGGGCAGTGTCGCCAGCCTTATATCGTTGCTTACCGGTTTATTTATATGGAGTATTATATCGGAGTTTGGCGCACGTTACTCTATATACGTCACCGACAATTCGGGGAAGAGTTTAAGCGCCGAACGGGGGGCATGGCGCAAATTCGTGCAGCGGCTGATAGCCGGCTGTTGCCTGCTGCTGCCCTCTATATTGGTTATGGTGAGCCTGGTGATTATCCAGTTCACTACGCCAAATGCCCACATGGAAGATCTGTGGCCATCGCTGGCCATTACGCTGGGCTTTGTTTACTGGCATTTAAGCATCCTTACCAATTTGTATTTTCATTCTGTCGAAGATGTCAAAAAACAAAAGATCAATAAAAAATGGTTCCTAAGTTCAACCCGTTTAAGCCCGGGTGAAAGATACTGGACCAGCAAAATTTTTGGCATCTATAACGACTTTGTCTTCATCCTGCCAAAGCCGGGAAACTACCTTGGCCCGGAACGGGAAAACCTGAAAGCCTTTACCAATTACTTTGAAAATTTCCCGGCGACCGAGCGTGATAAGTTTCCGCAGGACACGAAAATAGTCGCCGCCGGCGTTAGCGTGCCGTCCGAATTTATCTTCACAAAATTTGAGGACGGTGGCTCGGACGAGGCCGGTTCGTTTAGGTGGATATACGAGGTGCCACTTGATTTTTATAAGGTTTTGCATAAACAGGTGAAGTGGATATTCTTCGGTGCGTTTGCTATTTTACTGATAGTGAGCATAACACCTGCCGACCGGGGCATATTCGAGGTTTTGGGTGCGCCGGGGCTCGTTTGCGGGTCCCTGGCTTGTTGGATAGGCATTTATATCGGCGTTTTATATATCGACTTTGCCGTTTTGCGTAAATCGTGGGTGTCGATGCGCTTTTTCCTGGTCGTTTTGCTGTTGAGCTCGTCCTGGTTTAACAATGACCACCCGGTCAGGGTACATCCGACGGACTATAAACGCATCGCCTTTAAAACCCATTTCGAACGCTGGTTTACCGATTACAAAAAAAGCTTCGCAAACAGGCCCGACTCCGGCAAATACCCGGTTGTATTTATTTGCGCTGAAGGCGGCGCATTCAGGACGGGTGCTTACACCGCGATTTTCCTGGATAAACTGCAGCAGAAACTGGCCAAAAAAAATATCGATTTTAAAAGCTCGGTTTATGCCATGTCGGGCGTATCAGGCGGCAGCGTGGGGCTTGGCTTTTTTAACGCGGCCACCTATCTTAACAGTCCTGCGGACTTTATAAAAAACGGCGCTGAATCGCCGGCAGAGCTTTTTTTCAGGCATGACTGCCTGGCGCCCATTGTTGGCAAAATGTTTTATGGCGACCTGCTAAATTTGTTTATCCCGGTACATATTAACCGTTTCGACCGGGCCATAGCGCTGGAAAACTCCTGGGAGTACGCCTTTCAGCAGATCATTAAGCCGGGCGCCAAAAACACCTTTAAAAACGATTTCCTGGCCCCTTACCAAAATCAGTATAAACATCCGCTGCCCCTGCTCCTGATCAATACGACGGAGGTAGAAACCGGTAACCAGTGCTGGATAACCAACGTTGTGCCCGGCAGTATTATCTATGCCCGGCAACGGGACCTATTGCGCACCAAAATGCATGATACCAGCGTTAACTACAGCACTGCCATCAATTTCAGCAGCCGTTTTCCGCTTACTTCGCCTGGGGGAATGATCCGGGAAAAAAACGAGTTCCACGACCGGAAACTTCATTACGTTGACGGCGGTTACTACGAAAACACCGGAGCGGCGAGTATGGAAGAATTACTGCTGCAGGTGAGGGCCGATTCCATAAGCAGGCAAGTTTACCCGGTGGTGATTTACCTGAGGTTCAGCAATGATCCGGCAAATCAAACTAAAGACATCAGTTTTGCCAATGAAATATCCGAAATAATTCTGGGCATTTACGATACACGCAATGGCCGCACCTATATGGCTGTGCAGCAACTTAACGGGCTTACCAGGCACTTTAGCGCGACTACCGGCAAACATGAAAATACCGGGCTGGTTATTGACGAGCCGCTTGACGAAGACCAGCGCCAGGTGCCGTTGGATTGGGCGCTTTCCAAACAAAGCATGGATAATGTTAAACGCGATGTGAACAAGAAATTGAATTATTCGGGGGGCATTCTGCCCATCATTATGAATTGCAAATATTCTTTCCCGGTGATTAAACAGAAGTAATTCCCCCGCCGTTTTAGTCCGGAAAGTCCGAAAGACGGAAAAGATAAAGAACTGTAAAATCTATTTAACCCAACAACAATCATCTTTCGGACTTTCCCGACTTTCGGACTTTCCGGACTTTCCAGACTTATTCACATCAATCCTCTTCGCCCCCGGCAAAAAAAACGCGGTTAAAGTTCACCAGGAACAATTCCTGTTTAGCGCGGGTACAGGCCGTATAAAACCAACGCAAAAAATCAGTATTCACCATTTCTTCAGTTAGATACCCCTGGTCGACAAAAACAGCATCCCACTGCCCGCCCTGCGCCTTATGGCAGGTAACGGCGTAGGCAAATTTTATCTGGAGGGCGTTGTAGTGAGGGTTTTTCTTTAATTCCTCCCACTTAAGGCGTTTGTTTGGGATATGCTCATAATCCTTCATCACCTCCTGGTAAAACCGTTTCTGATCGTCCGCATGCAGCGCGGGGGCTTCCGTATAAAGCGTGTCCAGCAGCACTTTACATTCGATCACGGGGTCTTCGGCGTAATCGGTAAATTCCAGCTGCACATCCGCGAAGCGGAAACCATACATATCTTCAACCCGCCGAACGCGTTTTATCCGGGCGATATCGCCGTTGGCAATAAAATTGGTACTGCCTTCTTCCTGGTCCTGCAGCCAGAAATAGTTGTTTTTTACTACCATCACCTGGTCGCCGCCGGTTAGTTCTTCTTCGCGGTATAAAATGCGCCCGCGTATCTGCTGGTTGTAAGCATTGGCGTTTTTGTTGGAGCGGCAGATGATGAGTGTATTATCGTCGCCATATTTCCGGTATGCATAATTTAGCCCTTCTACCAGCACTTCGCCTCCCATCCGGAAAATATCCTTATATCCTTTGGTGACGACCTTTGGCATTTTTTCCTTTTTCGCCCGCACCATTTCCCTAACCTTTGTGGCGTTAAACAAAATGCCTGAGTCTTTTTGCTGGCGAACTACGTCCGTCAGCTCAAAACTAAAAACGTCCAGCCCGAATTTATCTTTCATCAGCTTAATGTCCAGCGCGGGGCTATCTTCCGAACCGACGGGAGGCAATTGGGCAGTATCCCCTACCAGCATCAACTTGCAGTTTTTGGCGTTGTAAACGTAATTAACCAGGTCGAAGAGCAATGAAGCGCGGTGGTTAAACCCGATCTCATCGCTGATCATCGAGGCTTCATCCACGATGAAAAGCGTGTTATCAGCCAGGTTATCGCCCCTTGAAAACCCCTCGTCCACATTGACAGACGATTTTTTCCGGTAAATACGCTTGTGTATGGTAAATGCCTTGCGGCCTGAGTATGCGGTGATCACCTTAGCCGCCCTGCCCGTGGGCGCCAGCAAAACCGATTTAAAATTGTAGCCCCGCAGGGCCTTGACCAATGCGCCGACGATGGTTGTTTTACCGGTGCCGGCATAACCTTTTAAAATAAAACATTCATCACCGTCGTCACTCACCAAAAAGCTATGCAGCTTATCAAAAAGCTGCAGTTGCTGCCCGGTTGGCTCGTGGGGAAATGCCTTACGAATGTTATCGGTGGTCAATGTTTTCTGTTTTACCCGTTAAATTTTTGAGCCGCATCAAATTTAACCTGCTTGCTGAAAATTCAATTACTTGTTGATCAATATTTTCGAAAATATTATCGTTTGCGGTTAACCTATGCCGCAGCTATTCGTAAAAGGAATAGTCGCGAGGGTTGTATAGAAGTGCTGGTAACCCGGACTTATTGTTATGAAAAAGCTTTATCTCGAATTTTTCCGCGGCGCCGCATCCGTTTTTATTTTCGGCTGGCATATCGCCTTCTATGCACCCATCGGGCATCCAACCCAATTAACTGCCTATTGGGGTACCGATGCATTGATGATCTTTTTCATGCTATCAGGTATCGTGATTAACCTTACCGAAAGCCGGAAGCCAAAGCCGGCAACGGCGTTTTTGAAAAACAGGTTTGTACGCATTTACCCGCTTTTCATCGCGGGGATGCTGCTGGCATTTTTTGCGCTTTTTGTTACAGGCCGCCCTTTTCCTTCGGTTAAAACCAGCATAGGCAATTTCTTCATGGTCAGTACAATGGGAGATTATATGGGCTATATCGTACCGAGCATCCAAAGCAACCTGGCGGTATGGACGCTTTCCTTCGAGATGGGATTTTATGTGCTTTTTGCCCTTACTATCGGGCGCAATCAAAAAAGGGCCATCTTTTATTGGTTTTTGATCGCGCTGGCATCTATCCCGCTGTATTTTCTGAAAGTTGAAAAAGACGTTTTTTTTCACATTATCGCCGTCCTGGCGTTTTCGTCCATCTGGCTGGTAGGCTACTACATTTACCAATACCGGGGCTATTTTTATGCTGACCGGAACGCTGCGTTTTTCTGCCTCGGCATCCTGCCGCTTATTTCGAGGATGCACTTTATCGATAACTTTTACGACCCGTTCAAGTATTTCATCCTGTCGTTATTTGCCATTCCGTTTCTCAGATATTGCCTACAACTCCCCTATTCGGGTTTTACGATAAAATTGGTCTACCTGGTGATACCTCATATTGCTATCGTGATTTGTGCCTTAACCATCCACTATATGCCGCTTAAAAACGCATTAGCCTATAGCACCCTGCCTTATGTTTATATGGGCATAGGTTACCTGTTTCACAGCTCGAAATTCAAACGAAAGATAATTGACTTGATCAATAAAAGTGGCGCAGTTTTAGGCAAACACTCCTATGCGCTGTATATCACTCACTTCCCGATCGTGTTTATGTTCTCGCTGCTCATCCATAACATACTGCTATACGTATTAATTACCGTACTGGTAGTCGCTTTGGTTACATACCTGCTGGAAAACAAGTTGCAGCCGATAATCATGCGCAACTTAACTAAACGCAAGTCGTCCGAGCGGCTTCAAGAGGAACTCAAGGCGGAAATGACTACGGCGTAAATTATGCCGAGCTTTTTCGTCCCATCGGAACGTCTGGTGGGTAAAATAACAAAAAATAGTTACTTTTGCCTTGCTGCATGTACGATCCCAATAACAATTATACCGACAATAGCTTTAACCTTTACCAGGCTTACAGCTATTCGCTGCTTTTACAGGTTGATCTGACCTCGTTCAGCTACGCTTTTGTGCACCAGAACCGGCTGATGGTTTACGCACAAAACTGCGACCTTGACGAACTGGCGCATCCCAAACAATTAAGCGAGATACTAACCGCCACCTACCTGCGCGTTATCATCGGCTTACCGGCTACCGGCCTTACGCTTGTTCCAAAAAGTTTATTCCGGGAAAGGCATGCTGCGGACTTTGCCCGGCTGTTAGATGTAAGGCAGGACGAAAAGGTTTTTGCACAAACCCTGGACGCCGAAAATAATATCATCTATAAAACGCCTGAACACATTGCGTCAGCAGTGGAGAAATTTGGTTTCGGGAATACGTTCTATAACGCCCGCGGATGGATACAGGCAATTACGGGGAGCCGCCCGTCATCGGGCAGCCTTTATCTCGACATCAGCAGGGCCAATGTGCAATTCCTTTATTTCCAGGGCAAAAGCATCCGGTTTTACAATACTTTCGAATTTAAGAACGAGGAAGAACTGGTTTATTTTACATCATTCGTTTGCGAAGAGCTAAACTTGAAGCCGAAAGAAACCACGCTGATCCTGAGCGGCGAGGTCACCATCGAAGATAAGAATATGAAACGTCTCAGTGATTTTTTCCCGAAGATGGAGATCAACAGCATCAAGGTTCTTGAGCTGCCCGGCCAAATCCCTTCGCACAAGTTTTTATCGCTTTCCGCATTGTCGTTATGCGAATCATAGGCGGCAAACTAAAAGGCCTGAGGCTAAATCCACCAAAAAATCTGCCGGTACGGCCGACGACCGACATTGCTAAAGAGGCGCTGTTCAATATCCTGCAAAACCAGGTTGAATTTGAAGGTATCCGTGTGCTGGACCTTTTTAGCGGCACGGGAAATATTTCGATGGAATTTGCCTCCAGGGGCGCGGGCCAGGTTGTTTCGGTAGACAGGAGCATTCATTGTGTTAATTACCTGAAAGATATTTCGCGCAAGCATCAACTGGACAACATAAAAGTTTATAACGACGACGTTTTTAAATACCTGCAGCTCGAAACCGATCAGTTTGACCTCGTATTTGCCGACCCTCCCTACGATTTAAATAAATTGCGGGAATTACCGGCCGTTATATTCGACCGGAACCTGCTGGCGCCCGGCGGCTTACTGATCGTGGAGCACCAGTCGATGCAAAATTTATCCCAACACCCAGCTTTTAAGGAACAGCGCCGGTATGGCAACTCGTCATTTTCTTTTTTTACGCAGGCGGAAGACAAAAACTCATTCGAATGAATCAAATAAAAATACTTAACACCGAGATCCTCTCGAACAATTGGTACACGCTCAAAAAAGTAACTTACGAAACGGTACAGCACGACGGCACCGTGCTGTTGCAAAACCGCGAAGCATACGACCGTGGCAATGGCGCCACCATCCTGTTGTACAACAAACAGTTAAAAACCGTTGTGCTTACCCAGCAATTCAGGCTGCCGACCTTCATTAATGGCAATGAAACCGGCATGCTGATTGAATGCTGCGCCGGTTTGCTTGACAGGGATAACCCCGAAGACTGCATAAAACGGGAAACGGAGGAAGAAACCGGCTACCAGATCACAGATATTAAAAAAGTATTTGAAGCTTATATGTCGCCGGGCTCCGTTACGGAAATACTATATTTTTTTGTGGCGGAATACACCCATGATATGAAGGTTAGTGACGGCGGCGGCATAGCCGAAGAGGATGAGCGTATAAAAGTGCTGGAGATTGAATTTGACAAAGCGCTGGAAATGATCGGTACCGGGGAAATTAAGGATGGCAAGACCATCATGTTATTACAATATGCGCTGATCAATAAACTTGTGGAATAATACCCGCTTGTGGATAATAATAGCTGTAACATTATATTGACAGTCAATAATATATCCAGAAAGATACTTATTTTTACAACTTGCAGCTATACCCTGATTAGCGAAACTTTGATACCCCTGTAAATGCCGAAAAAAGACAATACCCGGTATATAGTCGCCTGCATTATTATGCTGCTGGCAGCATTTATTCAATGCTACAAAACCGTTCATGATCTTCACTGGGCCTCGGAGCCCGACTTCGACCGCGATATTGCCTATATCCGCGCAACGTTAAGCGGGCATTATGGCCAGGACCCCAGCATGCTGGGCCAATACATGTGGTACAACCCCATCATTTTCCTGTCCGAAACGCTGTTCGTAAAACTTTCGGGATGGCCCATAAATGTGGTGGTGGCCCGTTGCGGCGCTTTTTTAAACCTGATCAATCCCATCGTATTCTTTATCGTGCTGGTTAAGCTATTTGATTACAAGACTGCCCTGGCATCCCTGCTTTGTTTTATCTTTTTAATCGCCGGCAATTTGCCCTGCTGGGGCGCGGCCACCTATTCGCCCTGGATGGTATCTGACACCGCTACACAATGGCTGTTTTACCTGTCGATACTGTGCTGTTACAAGGCCTTCGACTCACAAAAAACGGGCTGGTTTGTCGTGCTCGGGGCCGTAATGGGGATCGCTTTCCTGGGCCATTCAGCGCCGGTGTTCATCATGGTGATGATCTTAATTATCATGCAGGGACAAAAAGTGCTGCGCGCCCTCCAGAACAAACAATACAATTTAGTCGGTACTTACTTTTTGCAGGGCGCTGCTACTGTCATCCCCTTTATCATCTTCGCCTTCCCGATGCTGTATTATGTTTATGGAAAGTACCACCTCCATTTTGTTAACCGCATCATCCTGGAGTGTGCACCCGGGATATTCGCACGAAAAGAGACCTTTACGCTACTGAAGCTGAACGTTACTTTTTCGCTCATCATATCCATCATCGGGTTCATTTGGTTCTATAGGAATTTTAAAAACCCGGTCTTAAGAAAACTCATCTGGTGCTGGCTTGGCGTTACGTTGCTCATGTACGTTTATGAGTCCGCAGTGCCCACCGTCGATAAGATGATTCACCATAACCTGCCTGATACCATTCCTGCTTTTCATTATTTCTTCTACTTCAAGGCTTTGCAATCGATATTTTTCGGGTTCGGTTTTATCTACCTGTTCAACCTGCTGATACAATGGCTTTCAAAACAATCCAAAAAGGAGTTTTCGCCACGATCCGCCAATAACTTTTTTGTATTTGCCGTACTACTTTATATGCTGGTCTATTTGCCCATTTATTGTAACCGATGGGATTTTTCGGATCTGCGGCAGGAGGCATTAAACAAGGAAAAAGAAACAGATAAGATTGATGTTTACAACTATATCGTCAAAAATGTTCCGCTTGACAATGTGTTGCTATGCCCCCACGGCCTGTCGCTTTTCCCGGTAATGCCAACCGGGATTAAAATGGTTTCGGTAGAAACGTATTTTTCAAACCCTTATGTGAGTTACGATCAACGCGAGGCTGACCGGGTTAAAATGCTTAATTTTTTAACCTCATCAACACCGGATACGGCAAAAAACATGTTCTCGGCATATAAGGTTGGTGATGTATTGCTTGCAAACGCGGATTACAAATATTACAAGCAACCCTCTTTTGCGAGCAGCAGCGTGATCTTTAAAAACAACAGCTTTACTTTACTTTCCTTTGATATCAGGAAATAGATTTGATTACCTGAAAGGCTTATAAAAAGATTTAGTGCCGAGCGCCAGCATCTGCTTATCGCCGTTTGAGTCGCCGTAGCAGTAAATCTCGTCAAATTTTGAAAGATCATACGCCGACCTGATCCTTACTTCCTTTTCCGCGCCATTGCAATTCGGACCCGATAACTTGCCCGTGAGCTTTCCATCAACCGTTTCAAGCTGTGTAGCCAATAAATTTAGCCCCATATCACCTGTCCATTTCCTGATCCAGTTTTCTGCACTGGCGGATACAACGACTATTGTAAAGCCAGAATCTTTCAATTTCTTGATCTCCTCAAGTGCACCCGTACGAATTATGGCCGGCAACGCGCCGGTTGCAAAGGCATCGCATTTTAGTTGAAAAGTCGACAGCGCTGTACCCTTAAAAAAATAACTTAACAGTCTTTTCTTCGCTGCCTGATTTGAGATCAATTTTAATTTCAATGCGGCAAATACAGGGATGTTGAAAAAAAAACCTAAGTAGAATTTAGCGCTGCCTTTCTGATGCCTGATCAACGCAAACATCGTATCCTTAGTGGTAATCGTTCCGTCGAAATCAAAAAAAGCGATTTTCTTCATCAGAAAACAAACTGTTTAAAAATGCCCTCAATTAATTTTTCATTGCCGTTGACTTCAGTCAACGGGTAAAAAGTCGCTATAATGGTGGGCTTTAGCCCAAATTATCTCGCGTGTTTCGGCTAAAGCCATCGGTTTGTTTTTTATTGGTCCGTCGGCTAAAGCCGACGGCTATGATTATTATCGGTTTTAAGCCGTCTCCCACTTATTCAATAAATAAAAAACTTTGCGCCAATTTGCTGCCTTCACCGTAAAAGTCTACAGCTTCATTTTTTTAAATTGAAATTCGGGGATCATTTTGATGATGAGCATGATATACCGCCAGAACCATTTAACATAGATAACATTTTTCTTCTTGGAAAATCCTGAATAAATGATTTCAGCCACTTCATCAGGGGTTGATGTCAGCAGCTTTGGCAGGTTCAAATCCTCCGTCATGCGGGTATACACAAAGCCGGGCTTAACGGTCATCACCTGAATACCTGCTTTGAAATATTTATTCCGCAGGCCGGACAAATAGGCGTTAAATGCAGCTTTTGAACTGCCATAGATCAGCTTGCTTGCCCTGCCGCGGTCGCCGGCAACAGAGCTTATGCCGATAATCGCGCCTTTTTTCTGTTCGTTATAATGTTTAGCCGCGATGTTGAGGATAGATACCGCCCCTGTGTAATTGGTATCGATCATCCGTTGCGTAAGCTGCCAGCTATCAAAAGCATCATCTTCTTCGTCCATCACGCCGAAAACTGTAACCGTTATGTCGGGCATTGGATGAAGTGTTTCGAAGAAAAGCGCATGAGTACTGAACTGAACCGCATCGAATGCAAAACTGTCACATTCCACGCCATATCTGATTTTGATGTCCGACTGCAGCGGTTCCAATTGCGCGGGGTTCCTTGCAGCGAGCTGTATATTATATTTTTTGGACGCAAATTTTTTGGCTATCGCAATGGCGATATCAGAAGTTGCCCCAAGGATCAGTACGGTTTCCATCAATAATTTAGCTGCATGAAGTTAACAATAATCGGTCAGACTGAACAGAGCGTATCTTACCATCAGGATTGTATTTTTTAACAATGGCCTTAAATTTTTCCAATTCGGGGTAACCGGCAACCAGCATTCCGGGTTTCATTCGGGCATCCTTCGACATATACAGCCGGCCATGATATTTTAATACCAGGCGGTCAAGTTCATCCAAAAACGCCAGCAGACCTTTACGAACCGGGAAATCGAGCGCAAGGGTAAATCCTTCTTTCGGAAAGGAAATGATGCTTTCCTGCTTGCCAAAAAACCTTTAGCACAGCCAGGAATGAACCCAGCCCTTCATCGGCTATACGCTCCAAAATTTCGACCAGCCCTTGTTTGGCGTCCAGCGGTAAAACAAACTGGTATTGCACAAAACCGGCTTTGCCGTACATGCGGTTCCAATGAAGTACGGCATCCAGCGGGTAAAAGAAAGGCTCGTAGGAGACAACGTTGTTGATCTCCTTTTTAAAATTCTTGGTATAGTACAAAAAGTTGAATGCCTTAACTGAAAATTTGTTCAGCACCCATGAAGGTAAGTTGAAAGGAAAAGTAACCTGTTTGTTTTTGGGAAGTTTTAACGGATCATTTTTTTGAACGCCGGCCAGGTCATCCATAGCAGCATGCTCCCCGAGCATTAAAATACTGCGGCCAAAATGTTTGCCTTTTTTAAGACAATCAATCCAGGCTACCGAGTAGGTATAATCCTTATATGCATCGAAAAGCCCGATCAGTTCCTGCAGGTTTACGGCTTTGACCTGCTTTTGGCGGATCATTGATGTTTCTATTTTCTTTAGCCGGATCTTTGCCCTGCTGATTACCCCGGTAAGGCCCATTCCGCCTAAAGTAGCTTCAAAAAGATCGGGGTAGCTTTCCGGCGAACAGGTGATCACTTCATCAGATGCCAGCACTACATCCATTTCAATAACATGATTGGATATCGAGCCGTCAACATGATGGTTCTTGCCATGTACATCGCTGGCTAATCCGCCGCCTATCGTAATAAATTTGGTGCCTGGGGTAACCGGCAAAAACCAACCGGCCGGGACGATGACGGTGAGCACCTGGTCGAGCGTGATGCCGCTTTGACACTCAAAAATGCCGTTCTCTTTGTCAAATGAAAGTATCTTGTCGTATTTTAAGGTTGATATCGTCCGTTCCGATAAAGATGCATCGCCGTAGCAGCGCCCGTTTCCCCGGGCAATAAACGATTCGCCTTTTTGGATCAGGCTGTTTAGTTGATCGTCAAAAACAAAGCTTGCCTCATCGGCCTCAATTGCCGGGTAATTACCCCAGTTGGCTATCTGCTTTTTCATTTATTAAAGATGGGCGAATGCGGCAGGTACAAAATAGTGAAAAAACAAGCCACCCATAATAAAATAGTGATTTGAATGAAATGGTCTTTATAAAGTATTTCGGTCGGCGATCCGGAGTCTTTCTTTACAAAAACCACCTGCAGGTACCGCATAACGCCTGCTATTACAAATATGGTGGTATAATAAAGCCGGTAAGTGCCCAGCCGGCGGATAGAGTCGTCATCCTGTGTGTAGTTGAGGTAGGCAACGATGACGATGGCGCTGAAAAGGCCGAGCATTGTATCCAGGAAACTCAGGTTATACCCGCTTAGCGATTTTCTCATACTAGTTCCCGAACTTTCCTGCAACAGTATATCATCCCGCCGTTTGGCTATCGCCATAAATAAGGCTAAAAGGAAAGTCATAATGATCAGCCAATCGGTCGTTTCTTCATTCACGATTATCGCCCCGGCTTTAATTCTCAATATAAATCCAAACGCTACTATAATCATATCCAGCACCGCGATATTTTTCAGGCCGAACGAATACCCAATGTTCATGATATAATAAACGCCCAGGATAAACAGGAGCCAAAAGTCGCTGTTGACCAGGTATGCCAATACGCTTCCGATGATAACCAGCAGGAAGCTGATAATAATGCCCTGTGAAGGCGGCACTTTGCCGGATGCCATAGGGCGTTTTGACTTTTTGGGATGCTTGCGATCATTCTCGATATCGCGGTAATCGTTGATGATATAAATACTGCTGGCGAAACAGGAAAATGCCAAAAATCCCACGGCGAGCAGTTCGAGCTTGTGCGGCACAAAAAAATGCCCTGCAAAAAATGAAGGGACGAACAGGAACAGGTTTTTTGCCCAATCTTTAGGGCGCAGCAGTTGAACGTAATATTTCATTTGTTGAAAGCTGAGGTTATTACGTCGCCGGCCTTATAAAGTTGCAATTTAAGTACATTAAAGCGGCCAAAAAGGGAATTGCACCCATCGGAGCCGCAATTTTTATTTAAATGATATTTAAAGAATGATTTATAGCTTTGTACCTGAATCTCACCGCGCAGCTAAATGAAGATAGCACTTTTCCCGGGGTCGTTTGATCCGGTTACCAAGGCCCATGTTGATATTGTAAAACGATCTGTAAGTTTGTTTGATAAGGTGTACATTGGCATTGGTGTAAACAGCACCAAGCAGGGACTGCTGAGTGTGGAAAAAAGAGAGCAGATGCTCCGCGCTGTTTTCGAGAACGACCCGCGCATACACGTTATAGCTTATGAGGGGTTAACAGTAGCTTTTTGTAAAAGCATCGGGGCTGCTTACATGATCCGCGGCATCCGTACTGTATCCGATTTTGAATATGAAAAGGCCATTGCGCAAATGAACCATTCGCTGGAACCGGAGATTGAAAGCATTTTTATCGTGAGCAAGCCGGGGTATTCTTCCATTAGTTCAACCATCGTGCGCGAGATCATCCGCTATAATGGCGACGTAAGCCAGTTTATTCCAAAGGAAGCGCTGGCCTTTCTTTAAGTCTTGAGCCTTAAGTCGAAAGTCTTAAGTCAGGACGCCTCGAAAGCTTAAGACTTTCGACTTAGGACTTCAGACTTTCGACTTCAGACTCCTTCATCTTCCTGCTTATTATCCCCTCTTTCACCAGCACGTCCATGATGGACGGAAATGTATTTGCCAGAATTGGTTCGATATGATGGGCCTGAAACCAGCGCACATCGGTAATGCCTTCTTCTTTTTGCGGTTTCAGCTTAAAAAACCCTTTGCAGTCCATCTTAAACCAATGGGTTTTTTTTAGCACCACTTCGCCCCGGTTGAGGTACACATGATAAGTTTTGCACAGTTTTTCGCCGAGGCTGTTTATTTTTATACCGCACTCCTCTTCAACTTCGCGCACGGCTGCCTCTTTTATTTTTTCGTCTTTTTCTACCTTTCCTTTTGGCAGGTCCCATTTGTCGTTGCGGTAGATGAACAGGTATTCGCCTTTTTCATTGGTAACCAGCCCGCCAGCCGCCTCGATAAGCGTTATACTTTTTACTACGGATTTAATAAAAGCAGCAGCATCCCTGGTGAGTACGCAAAACAGGTTATTTTTGCGGGCCAGTATCCAGGTATATACCAATTTCAGATCAAAGCCCTCATCGTCAAGCATTTCATAGCCCTTCTTTTTTTTTGGCTTCCATTCTGTCACCAGTATCACCTTTTCATTAATATAAATTCTGTATTTTTGAGCCATGTTTGATAAATCAGAGACAGAAAAGCAGGTCGCCGAATTCCTTTTGCAAATTAAAGCAATTAAACTTCAACCTAATAATCCTTTTACATGGGCTTCGGGCTGGAAATCGCCGATCTATTGTGATAACCGCATTACGCTTTCGCATCCAACTATCCGTACTTATATCCGCCAGCAACTCACACGCGTTATACAGGATACTTTTGGCGCTGTTGAATGTATTGCCGGGGTTGCAACTGCCGGTATCCCGCAGGGGGCGCTTGTGGCCCAGGAAATGGGGCTGCCTTTTATATATGTTCGGTCCAAACCTAAAGACCATGGTACAGGCAGCATGATAGAGGGAGAAGTGATGCCCGGAAAACGCGTGGTTGTAATTGAAGACCTTATCTCTACAGGCAAAAGCAGCCTGCAGGCTGTGGAGGCGCTCAGGAACGCCGATTATACGGTTGCCGGCCTTGCCGCTATTTTTACCTATGGATTTGATGTGGCAGCCGAAAATTTTAAACAAGCGGGCTGCCCGTTTGTGACCCTATCTAATTATAACGCGCTGTTAAAATATGCTGCCGAAAACCAGTACGTCTCGGAAAACGAGGTTCGATTACTGGAAACCTGGCGCGGAAACCCCGCTGAATGGGGAGCGTGATCAGTGGGCAGTGGGCAGAGATCAGTGTGCAGAGATCAGTGGGTAGAGATCAGTGAGCAGTGGGCAGTTTTGAAGCGTAAATCAAATATCCTTAATGACTAATTTCGACAGTAAAATAACCCTAAATCGCCCGGTTGGCGATGTTTATAATTTCTTGGCTGATTTGAACAACCACCAACAGCTGATGCCCGAAAATATTTATAACTGGGAGTCCACGCCCGATACAGCCAGCTTCGCCATTAAAAATATGGCTAAACTCGGCGTAAAAATAGCAAGCCGTGTGGAAAATGAAGCGATCGTAATTATCCCTGATGAAGCCCCTTTTAACCTTGAAATGAAATGGGAATTATCTTCAGTAAATAATGGGACGAATGTCCGTTATGTTATATCGGCCGATTTGAATATGATGATGAAAATGCTCGCCTCGGGTCCGCTTCAAAAACTTGTTGATCATCAAACCCAATCCCTGGGTCTTATTTTTAGTTAAACGCAATCTTTATCCTGCAATTATTGGAATTAATATTCCTTCCTTCTCTCTAATTGTCTAACAAAAACCATTACGTTCACTATTATCAATATCGCAATTAATAGTGCCATCGTGTTTAATAATTGGTTAATATCCCTCTTTAAAAATGTTAACGTAAATGTCCCCAATCATGTTACAGTAATGTTAGTTTATTTATCAACTTATTAACAGTTAGACAACTGACCGTCAAGTATGTTACACCAAAATGGTGCCAAAAAAAACCGAAGTAAAGTAAAACCCTGTTTTTAAAGGTTTTTAACGTATTTTTGCGGCAAATATTACAGGCTGCGTATGATCACGGTATCCAATTTATCTCTACGATATGGTAAACGGACTCTTTTTGAGGACGTAAACCTTAAGTTTACCCAGGGCAATTGCTATGGCATTATTGGCGCTAACGGCGCCGGTAAATCAACATTTTTAAAGATCCTGTCGGGCGAAGTCGATCCAACGAGCGGTTCTGTAAGTTTTACCCCGGGCGAACGCATGGCTGTATTAAGCCAAAACCACTATGCATTTGATGAATTCACGGTCATCGAAACGGTGTTGATGGGGCATAAAGAAATGTATGCCATAATGAAGGAAAAAGACGCCATCTACCTGAAAGAAGATTTCAACGATGCTGATGGCGAACGCGCGGGCGAACTGGAACACCAATTTGCTGAAATGGATGGCTGGAATGCAGAAAGTAATGCCGCCACCTTATTGAGCAATTTGGGCATTAAAGAAGAATTTCATTACCAACTGGTTAAGGACCTGGACAATACACAAAAAGTACGCGTATTATTAGCACAGGCCCTTTTTGGCAAACCAGATATTTTGCTGCTGGACGAACCTACAAACGACCTTGATATACACACGGTAAGCTGGCTGGAGGATTTTTTGGCGTCGTACGAAGCCATTGTTTTAGTGGTATCGCACGACAGGCACTTCCTGGATTCGGTGTGTACGCATGTGGTGGATATTGATTTTGGCAAGATGACCATTTATACCGGCAACTATTCCTTCTGGTATGAGTCGAGCCAGTTGGCCCTTAAACAGCGTTCAGATCAAAACAAAAAGACCGAGGACCGGGTAAAGGAGCTACAGGAATTTATACGCCGCTTTAGCGCCAATGCCTCCAAATCAAAACAGGCCACCAGCCGAAAAAAGGCTTTGGAGAAGATCAATATCGACGAAATACAACCTTCCAACCGCAAATACCCGGGCATTATTTTCAATAACCAGGGCCGCGAGGCCGGCGACCAGGTGTTGCAGGTGGAAAACCTTAGTAAATCGCTTAACGGCGAACTGCTGTTTGCGCACCTGAACTTTATGGTGAATAAGGGCGATAAGATCGCTATCCTGTCGCAAAACAGTTTGGCGACTACCGCACTTTATGATATTCTGACCGGCCGTGATAAGGCATCCAGGGGCGAATTTAAATGGGGTGTAACCATCAACTGGGCCGACATTCCGATTGATAACGCCGAATATTTTAAAGGAAAGGATGATAACCTGATCGACTGGCTGCGCGAATATTCCACCGGAGATAAGGACGACCAGTTTATCCGGGGCTTTTTGGGCCGGATGCTGTTTTCGGGCGAGGAAGTTTTGAAGAAAAGCAACGTTTTATCCGGAGGCGAAAAGATGCGCTGCATGTTCAGCCGCATGATGCTGCAATCAGCCAACCTTTTGATGCTGGATGAACCAACCAACCACCTCGACCTGGAATCCATCACGGCGCTCAACAACGGCATGAAAGATTTCCGCGGCACCATCCTGTTCACCAGCCGCGACCATGAGCTGGTACAAACCGTGGCCAACCGCATCATCGAGATTACCCCCGGCGGCACCATCGATAAGCTGATGAGCTATGATGAATATATCAACAGCGATGTGGTGGAGAAGCAGCGGCAGGAGCTTTACGCTTTGGCTTGAGGTAAAAGGCGAAAGGTAGAAAACAGCAGCATCTTTCGGACTTTTCCGACTTTCGGACTTCCGGACTAAAAAAATATTTCGCATATTTGCAGCCCCAAAACAAGGGAATGACTCCGTAGCTCAGTTGGTAGAGCAACAGACTCTTAATCTGTGGGTCCTGAGTTCGAGCCTCAGCGGGGTCACCAAAAGCCTTTCAGCATTGCTGGAGGGCTTTTTTGCTGGTGCTGATTTTGACATACCCCTGAAGGCCCTTGCCGGCACGCCTCTCGCCGGAAAGGGCGCCGTGAACAGCTGTGAACAAGTACTGCGATTAACATGATTTTTTTGTTGATTTTACTTGTTGTCACTGCGTTTGTACATCAACTGTGCCGCCGGTGACCGTTAAGGAAGCGGTGGCGGAATTTTTAACGATGAATGAACCCACGGGGCCATTGATCTGTGCGTTGATAAAATGCAGCATTCCGTTATTTATCAACTGACTTTGGTAACCATAGGTAAAATTGCCGGTGACCAAAATCGTCCCGTTGTTGGTTATCGTACCGGCGCTATCTCCGCCCATAACAATGCCTCCGCCATTAAAATTTACTTTGTTATTCACGGTCAGCGAACAGTTATATCCAAACGTTGCGGCGCCGTTAATAACTGCCATTTGCGGGCCTGAAAATGTCAGGTTTTGATCGATGGTCAAATTGCCGGTCGTTAACTGATAATTGCAAATTATAGTCGCCGCTGAAACGATGGTTATGGATTTGCATTTTATGATCATATCAACCGTTAGTGTGGCCGATGACATGATAATAACGTCATCGTTCGCGCCCGGGGCGCCGTTTGGCAGCCAATTGGAAGGGTTGCTCCAGTTGCCGTTGGTATTAGTGACCCAGGAGAATGAGGCGGCGCAGGCCGTGTTGAAAAGTAACAGGAGGGTGATTAGCTTTTTCATATTGATCAATTTAAATGTCTCTTGCCTGATGGATACATTGCCCCGCTGTGCATAGTTTACGCTGAACGTTATCCGAAGTTAACTTCGGACGAATGTGCCTGCAATTGGAAACTGCAGCGCTCACTTAACACCGGTATTGACACCTAAAAATAGTTAAAAAAGTTATGAAATTTACAACATTATTCGCAGTAAGCCAGCGTTTTATAGGATAACATTTATTGTTTCCGGCTGCCCGTCAGCCGGCATATAGGGATGGACTTTTTTGGCAGGAAATGCTGCCTGGATACTTGAAAAGGATAAGGTGTAGCCCTGTTTTTAACTTACGGTTTGACACGCCCGGCAGGAGGCTGCGGCGATGTAAAATTGTGCGGGAAGATTTCATGAATCAAATGCAATACCCCGATGGTATCGCATGGCCGTTATCCGGCCAAACTAATATCGTGTCGACGATGAACTTACACTTAGTCTCAGGTCGAAAGTTTTGGGCCGCAGGCCCAATAAGCGCAAAATTGACCCGGGCTTACGAATCAAGCCTTGTGACTTGACATGGCGACCGGGTTCAAGCAGGTTAACAAAAAACCCGCATCCCGCCGGCGTGGTTGAAACTGCTGACGCTCACAACAGTTTCCTCCATCCCTGCAGGATTGCGGGAACGCTCATCGCCGGTTTCATCGCCCGGCGAGCAATTGGCCGTCTTCAACGGCGTATCTGCGGATTATGCGATCACATAATATTTGTGCATG
>Ga0206971_10084_pt1 | contig 33305 bp, 26 predicted proteins | sample Alteio_BWOrgHeat_85_FD_152917 | JGI IMG/M metagenome (GOLD analysis project Ga0206971, IMG submission 152917) | Enriched cells from forest soil in Barre Woods Harvard Forest LTER site, Petersham, Massachusetts, United States -... | ecosystem: Environmental > Terrestrial > Soil > Temperate forest >...
GCGGCGCGTCGGCGCGTTTGAGCAGCGCGTCGAAACAGCGGATGAGGTGGAAATTCGCCGTTACATTCACCGCCATCACCTTGTCCCATTCGTCGGCCGTCCCGTGGGCGAGCGGCGCTAGCTCGCCGAGCAGCCCGGCATTTCCCACCAGCACATCCAATTTGCCGAAACGCTGCGCGATGTTTTCGGCGAGTATTTCGATGTTGGGGGTGTCGGTTACATCCAGCTGTACTAACGTAACCGTTCCGCCTACGGAACGGATTTCATCATCCAGCGCTTCGAGCAATTTTTGGTTGCGCCCTACGGCGATCACATGCGCGCCTTCTGCGGCAAAACGCTTAGCCACCGCGCAGCCGATGCCGCGCGTTGCGCCGGTGATAAGGGCGATTTTACCGGCAAGCAACCCGGTCATTACACATCTTTCACTTCAGAAAACAAATCTTTCTGCGAGCCGGTGGCGATCATGCCCGCGTCGGTGAGTGGGATGGGGTAGTCGCCGGAGAAGCAGGCGTCGCAATATTGCGGGTTGGCGTTGTTGCGGTTGATGTTGGCGACGGCTTGATACATGCCGTTGATGGAAATAAACGCCAGGCTATCGACGCCGATGAGCTTGGCCATGGAGGCGACGTCGTGGTTCGCGGCGAGCAGCTGGTCGCGCGTGGGGGTATCTACGCCGTAAAAACAGGAGTGGGTGGTGGGCGGGGATGCGATGCGCATATGCACTTCTTTCGCGCCCGCTTCGCGCACCATGTTCACGATTTTTTTGCTGGTGGTGCCGCGCACGATGGAATCATCGACCAGGATGACGCGCTTGCCTTCCAAGATTGCGCGGTTGCCGTTATGTTTCAGCTTCACGCCGAGATGGCGCACGCGGTCAGACGGCTCGATAAACGTGCGGCCGACATAATGGTTGCGGATGATGCCAAGCTCGAACGGGATGCGCGATTGTTTGGCGTAGCCGATGGCGCCGGGAATCCCCGAATCGGGCACGGGTACCACCACATCGGCGGCGACATGGGCTTCGCGGGCGAGCTGCGCGCCGATACGGCTGCGGGTTTCATAGACGTTGCGGCCTTCGCTGATCGAATCTGGCCGTGAAAAATATACATATTCAAAAATGCAAAAACGCTTCTCGGTTTTGGCGAACGGCTTGATGGAGCGCATGCCCGACGGGGTGATGATCACCACTTCGCCCGGTTCGATATCGCGCACATATTGCGCGCCTACGATATCCAGCGCGCAGGTTTCGCTGGCCAAAATCAATGCCTCGCCGACCTTGCCGAGCACCAGCGGGCGCACGCCGTTGGGGTCGCGCACGCCGATCATGGTGTTGTTGCTCATCACCACCAATGAATAAGCGCCCTCGACGCGCGACAACGCATCGCACAAACGGTCTTCCACCGACGATTGTTTCGACAGCGCGATGAGATGGATGATGACCTCGGTATCCGACGTGGATTGGAACAGACAGCCGATATCGATGAGCTGTTTGCGCAGCGTCATCGCATTCGTCAAATTGCCGTTATGCGCCATCGCCAGGCCGCCGAACGAAAAATCGCCGTAAAGCGGTTGCACGTTGCGCAGCAGCGTATCGCCGGTGGTCGAATAGCGGTTATGGCCGATGGCGATATGGCCTTTAAGTTTGCCGATGACGGCAGCCGAATTGAAATTATCGCCGACTAAGCCCAGCGCGCGGTGGGTATAAAAATGCTCGCCGTCGAACGAGACGATGCCCGCCGCTTCTTGGCCGCGGTGCTGCAATGCGTGCAGGCCGAGCGCCGTGTGGGCGCTGGCTTCCGAACTTCCGAAAATACCGAAAACGCCGCATTCTTCGTGGAGATGGTCTGCGTCAAAGCTCATGGGTTTTTTCTCATATCGTCAAAGATTTTATCGAGCTTGGAAGGCTTTTGCGGCTCTTCTTTTTCCACCGGCGCAGGTTTTTCTTCTTCCTGCTCGTCTTTTTTATCTTGCATATGATCGGTCGCGTTTTTCTGGAAAGCGGAAAGTTCTTTCAAATAGCCCGGCGCGGCTTCGGCGAGCAGCAACGCACCTTTTTCCGCGATGTTGCGGGTGGCGGCTTTTTCCAGCCAGACCGGCGGTTTTTTTTCCGAGACGGCGAACATGAGCATGAAATAGCCCAGCGAAATAATCAGCGCGCCGCGCAACGCGCCAAACGCCAGGCCGAATAAATTATCGAGTATGCCGACTTCCGCGCCCGATTTCATGAATTTCATGATGAGCGAATTGATCATCGAAAAACCGATGAGCGATGCGACATATAAAAGCAGCGTGCCTGCACCCGCGGCGAACATCGGGCTTTTGAAATGGGGCTCCAGCCATTTGGCGACGCTCGGGAAATAATATACCGTGACCAGCCCCGCGCCGACCCACGCGCCGAGCGATAAAATCTCGCGCACAAACCCGCGGAAAAATGCGAATACGCACGACAGCAGCATGATGCTGATGACTACCATATCGAAAATATTCAGCTGTGCGTCGATCATGCGGTTGCCACTTTCTTTTTGGAGTTTGCGCCAAATAGTTCGCGTGCCAATGTTTGCACCGTTTCTACAGATTTTATCGCCAGCGTCAAATCCTTATAATTAGCTTTGGGCGCAGCGGGGATATAGGCGCTGGAAAAGCCCAATTTTTCAGACTCTTTAAGCCGCGCATCCATGCGCGATACCGCCCGGATTTCGCCCGACAGCCCGATTTCGCCGAAAATCACCGCGCGTTCGGGCAGCGGCGCGTCGTATAAGGCCGAAAGTAGGGCGGCGACGACTGCCATATCGGCGGCAGGCTCCGTGATGCGGATGCCGCCTGCGACATTGAGATAGACTTCCTTATCCGAAAAGCGAATACCTACCCGTGTTTCGAGCACGGCGAGAATCATTGCGAGGCGATTAGAATCCCAGCCGACCACGGCGCGCCGCGGCGAGGACATATAGGAGGGAGCAACGAGCGCTTGGATCTCAACTAAAAGGGGTCTAGACCCCTCCATGCCAGCGAATACGCATGCGCCGCTGATCGCCGCATCGCGTGTGGAAAGGAAAAGGGCAGAGGGGTTTGTGACTTCTTTGAGGCCCGAATCCTGCATATCGAACACGCCGATTTCATCAGTGCCGCCGAAGCGGTTTTTCACCGCGCGCAAAATGCGGAATTGGTGGCCGCGCTCGCCTTCGAAATAGAGCACCGTATCGACCATATGTTCGAGCACACGGGGGCCGGCGATTTGTCCATCTTTCGTGACGTGGCCGACAAGGAACAGCGTGATACCGCGTTTTTTCGCCATTTTGATAAGCTCGTGGCTCGCCGCGCGCACTTGCGACACTGTGCCGGGCGCGGCTTCGATATTATCGATGAACATGGTTTGGATGGAATCAATGATGGCAACTTGCGGGGCATTCGGCGTGTCGAGCGAGGCGATGATATCGCGCACCGAAGTGGCGGAGGCGATTTGCACATGCTTGGACAGCAGCCCCAAACGCTTTGCACGAAGCGATACTTGCGCCACCGATTCCTCGCCGGAAATATAGGCCGAGGTGAGGCCGCGAGTAGCGGCGGCCACTACGGTTTGTAAGAGCAGGGTAGATTTGCCGATGCCCGGATCGCCGCCGATTAAAATCGCGCTGCCCGCGACTAACCCGCCGCCTAAAACCCGGTCTAATTCGCCAATACCAGTAGAAGCGCGCGGCGCATCGGCGGCGAGCTCGTCCATCGTCACGAAATCGATTTTGCGGCCTTTGCCGCCGGGGGCGAGGCCTTTGGGCGTGGCATCGAGCGCTTGCTCGGCAATGCTGTTCCACTCGCTGCACGCATCGCATTTGCCCGACCATTTGGAATGCACCGCGCCGCAGGTTTGGCAGATAAATTGGGATGAGGGTTTAGCCATAAGGGAGTTATAGCATATATTATGCGATTGTCATTTCGCATGATGAAGCGGAAAGCATAGTGTAACGGGGAAGCTCAAATGATCAAATGAGTAAATGATCATTTGATCATTTACTCATTTGATGCTAGATTCACCTCTTCAATCAGGGCGCTTATAGGAGGGATATATGGCACGTTTGAATATGGAAATGGATGCGGAGTTACACCGCGTAATCAAGGGGGAGGCGGCTCTGCGCGGCGTCAGCATCCGGGATTTTGTGCTGGCTGCCGTGCATGAGCAAATTGCCAAATCCCACAAACCGGCGAAATCCGCCAAGCATGATTGCCCGCTCTGCAACATGTATGACGGAAAAACCTTTAAAAAACCCCGCGGCAAGGCTATAGAAGCACCTCTTGGCCATTCGGGCAGCAGGCACTATATATATGAAGACGAATTACCACACGCATTGAAAATCAAATGAGCCTATTTCTCGAATTTATTGAAAAAAACGTGCTGCTGCTTGACGGCGCGATGGGAACCCAAATCCAGGGCGCGGATTTGAAGGTGGAGGAGGATTATTGGGGCCAGGAAAACTGCTCAGAAATTTTGAATCTTTCGCGGCCGGATTTTATCCGCAACGTGCATAAAAAATATTTCGCCGCCGGAAGCGACGCGGTGGAAACGAACACGTTCGGCGGCTCGACGCTTACGTTGGAAGAATTCGGCCTCGGCGCGAAGGCGATTGAAATCAATCAGCGCGCTTGTGAGCTCGCGCATGAAGCGATTGCGGAATTTGCGCATGACGGGCGCAAGCGTTTTGTCATCGGCGCGATCGGGCCGGGCACGAAATTGCCGAGCCTTGGGCATATTTCGTATGATGAGTTGGAAGCATCGTTTGCTACGCAGTGCGAGGGGTTGATACTCGGCAAGGCGGATGCGTTTCTGGTGGAAACCGCGCAGGACCCGTTGCAAATTAAAGCGGCGGTGAATGCCGCAAAACTCGCGATGCAAAAAATGAATGCGACACTTCCCATCATGGTGCAGGTGACGGTGGAAACAACCGGCACGCTGCTGGTGGGCAGCGATATTGCAGCGGCGGCAACGGTGATCGAAGCACTTGGCGTGGATGTGATGGGGCTGAACTGCGCCACCGGCCCGCAGGAAATGGCGGACCATGTGCGCTGGCTTTCGAAAAACTGGCCGCGCAAAATTTCGGTATTGCCGAATGCGGGCTTGCCGGAAATGCACCAGGGCCATGTGCATTTCCCGCTGTCGCCGGAGGAAATGGCGAAATGGCTGGAGCGGTTTTTGAAAGAAGACGGCATCAATATCATCGGCGGTTGCTGCGGCTCGAACGAAAACCATATCGCGGCGATTAATGCGATGCTGGAGCGGCAAGGAACTAGCCGCCGCCCCGCACCCACGCCGCGCAGTTTCCACTGGGTGCCGGCGGTGGCATCGTTATTCCAGCAGGTGGAGCTGCGCCAGGAAAATTCGATCCTTTCCATCGGCGAGCGCTGCAACGCCAACGGCTCAAAAAAATTCCGCGAGGCGCAGGAAAATGAAGATTGGGAAACCTGCCTCGACATGGCCAAGGAGCAGGTGCGCGAAGGCAGCAACACGCTCGATATCTGCACGGCATTTGTCGGGCGCGACGAAGTGCGCGACATGTCGGAAATGATTTCGCGCACGCGCGGCTCCATCACTGCGCCGCTGGTGATTGACTCGACGGAACTCATCGTGCTTGAAGCCGCGTTGAAATTATATGGCGGCAAAGCCATCATCAATTCGCTGAATTTTGAAGATGGCGAGGAACCGGCGCATAAGCGCATGCAGCTCGCCAAAAAATATGGCGCAGCGATGATTGCGCTTACGATTGACGAAGAAGGCATGGCCAAGGATGTGCAGCGCAAGGTCGATATCGCGCACCGGCTGGTGGATTTTTGCTGCGGGAAATACGGCCTGCCGATGAGCGATTTGCTGATTGATCCGCTGACCTTCACCATCTGCACTGGCAATGAAGATGACCGCAAACTTGGGTTGTGGACGCTGGAAGCAATTGAGCGCATTCATGAGGAATTGCCGGAAGTACAGATCATTTTGGGGCTGTCCAATATCTCGTTCGGCTTGAATCCGGCGGCGCGCCACGTGCTCAATTCGGTCTATCTCGACCACGCACAAAAAGCGGGCATGACCGGCGCGATTATCCATGTCTCTAAAATCGCCCCGCTGCATAAAATTCCGAAGCACGAAGTGGAAGCGGCGGAAGATTTGATTTTTGACCGCAGAAGCCCGATGGGGGCAGCGGCGTGACCGACACCCCTTTTATCGCTAAAAAACCTGCCGGGACGGAGGATGATCCTTATGATCCATTGCAGTATTTTATCGCGCTGTTCGATGGCCGCAAGGCCGATGCGTCGAGCGTAAAACAGCGCGCCGATACGATTGAGGGCGTGCTGAAAGAACGCATTGTGGACGGCGATAAAAAAGGTTTGGAAGATGACCTTGCGATTGCGATGAAAACCCACACGCCGCTGGTGATCATCAACGATATTTTGCTCGCGGGTATGAAGGTGGTGGGTGAGTTGTTTGGCTCGGGGAAAATGCAATTGCCGTTCGTGCTGCAAAGTGCGGAAACGATGAAAAAAGCCGTGGCTTATCTTGAGCAATTCATGGAAAAAATCGAGGGGCAGGAGAAGGGCAAAATCGTGCTCGCCACTGTGAAAGGCGACGTGCATGACATCGGCAAAAATCTGGTGGATATCATCCTCACCAATAACGGTTTCAAGGTTTATAATCTCGGTATCAAGCAGCCGATTGATAATATTTTAAAAGCCATCGAAGAAGTAAAACCCGACGCTGTGGGGCTTTCGGGGTTGCTCGTGAAATCCACTGTGGTGATGCGCGAAAATTTGGCGGATTTGACCAGCCGCAATATTGATTTGCCGGTGCTGCTCGGTGGCGCGGCACTCACGCGCGCCTATGTGGAGGAAGATTGTGTGGATGCGTATGGTTCCGGCCGCGTGGCCTATGCGCAGGATGCGTTTGACGGGCTGGACCTCATGAACAAAATCGCCGATGGGAAATTCGACGAACATTTGGATGAAGTCAAAAAACGCAAGCATAACCGGCCTTCAAATGCGAAAGCAAAACAACGTTGGTCGCAAAATGAAGAGGCGGGGAAAAAACTGATCGGCGCGGAACTACGCCCGGTGGAAGCCGAGGCGGTGCGCCTGAAACGCGCGGAGCTGGCCGCGCAGGTGGACGTGCCGACGCCGCCATTTTGGGGGCCGCGTATTATTGATGCTATTCCCGTGAAGGCGCTGCTGCCGTATCTAAACGAGCAAATGTTATTCACCTTCCATTGGGGCTTTAAAAAAGCGGGCAAGACGCTCGAAGAATATTGGCGTTATATCGAAGCCGATGTGAAGCCGATTTTAAAACGCCTGCTCGAAGAATGTGAACGCGAAGATATTTTGCAGCCCAAAGCGGCTTACGGCTATTTCAAATGCGCGGCGGACGGCGATACGCTGCGGCTTTTCGATGAATCGGGCGCGCGCGAAGTGGGCGCATTTATGTTGCCGCGCCAAGATAAAGACGGCGGCATTTGCGTGGCGGATTTTTTCCGTGATATTAACAGCGGCGAGCGCGACGTGATCGGCCTGCAGGTCGTCACTGCCGGGCAAAAAGTAGCGGATGTGGCGCGCGAGTGGTTCGCCGGTGACCGCTACCAGGATTATTTATATCTGCATGGCCTCGGCGTTGAAATCGCCGAAGCGGCGGCGGAATATATGCACCGGCGCATCCGCGCGGAACTTGGTTACGGTTTTGAAGATGACCGCGACATGAAAAAACTGCTGAAACAAGGCTACCGCGGCTCGCGCTACAGCTTCGGCTACCCGGCCTGCCCAAGGTTGGAAGACCAGGAAATATTGATTCGACTGCTTGGTGCGGAGAAGATTGGTATCGAGCTTTCCGAAGAATTCCAACTTCACCCTGAACAATCAACCAGCGCGATTGTCGTGCATCATCCGCAGGCGAAGTATTTTAACATATAAGCCCCGCCGAATGGCGGGGTCTGGCGCAACCCTCTACCGGACCCCGCCATTCGGCGGGGTTGGTGTCACCGCACCGTCCTTGCCAATGTCAGCACATTCACCTGCATCGCACCCGCTTTGAGCAAGGCCTTCGTGCAAGCCTGCAAGGTGGAGCCGGTGGTGAACACGTCGTCTACCAGCAAAATATTTTTGCCTTTGATGTGGTGCGTGTGTTTCGGGTTGGCAGAAAATGCACCTTTCACATTATCTTCGCGTTGTTTGCGCGTAAGGCCGGTTTGCGGTTTGGTGGGGCGGGTGCGGGTGAGTATATCCGGTAATACAGGCAAAGCCGTGTGTTTGGCGAGCGACTGCGCGAGCAATGCCGATTGGTTATAGCGGCGTTTCACGAAGCGGAAATAATGCAGCGGCACGGGGACGATGGCGTCGCTGCGCGCGATCAATTCCTTGCCTGCTTTGGCCAGCCACGGGCCGTATACGGCGGCGAGCTGGGTTTGGTCGGCATATTTCAGACGCGTGATGAGGGCGCTGCTATGGTCGTCGTAACGCAGCGCCGTGCGGGCATGGGCGAACGGCGGGCGGGTGTGCAGGCAATCGGCGCACATGCTGCCCGCTTCGGCGAATTCAAACGGCAGGCCGCAACATTCGCAGAGCGGGTCGCTGATAAACTGCACCTGCTGCCAGCAAGGCAGGCACAGCGTGCCGTTTTGCGGCACCAGCGCATCGCAATGCAGGCATTGCGGGGGGAAGACGAGGTTGAGCAGGCGGTTGAGGAGCATGTAATTGGTAATTGGTAATTGGTAATTAGTAGCATAATATATATTTCCAGCAAATCGGCAACCTTATGACCAATCACCAATTACCAATTACCAATTACCATCTTTTCGACCGCTCCCGCCTTCGCGCCCACCGCGCCCGCGCGGCTGCCAATTTCTCCGCGCATGATTTTTTATTGCGCGAAATGGTGTCGCGCACCTGCGAGCGGTTGGAAGAAATCAAGCGGACATTTCCGCTGGCGCTGGATATAGGGGCGCATAACGGCATGGTGGCGGAAATCTTGGCCGGGCGCGGCGGGGTGGAAACGCTGGTGCAGATGGAAGTGTGCGAGCCGATGCTGCGCGGCGCGAAGGGGCTTCGCGTGGTGGCGGATGAGGAGTTTTTGCCCTTTGCGGAAAATAGCCTTGATTTAGTGATTAGCGTGGGCGCATTGCACTGGGTGAATGATTTGCCGGGGGCGTTGATTCAAATCCAGCGTATCTTAAAACCTGATGGATTATTTCTCGCGATGATGCCGGGCGGGCAGACGTTGCGCGAGCTTCGCGCGGCATTTGAATTCGCGGAAATGGAAATCAGCGGCGGGGTGTCGCCGCGTGTGTCGCCGTTTGTCGATGTGCGCGATGCGGGCGGGCTTCTGCAACGCGCCGGGTTTGCGTTGCCGGTCGTCGATAGCGAAATCATCACGGTGGAATACGACCATCCGCTGAAACTGATGAAAGAGTTGCGCGGCATGGGCGAGGCGAACGCACTGCTGGAAAGCGCCAAGCATTTTACGCCGTGTGCCACCGTGATGCTGGCGGCGGATTATTATATGCAGCATTTTGCGAATCCAGAGGGGCGTATTAATGCAACGGTAGAACTCGTCACACTCACCGGCTGGAAACCGCACGCATCGCAGCAGCAACCGGCCAAGCGCGGCAGCGGGCAAGTCTCGCTGATAAAGGCGATGAAAGATTAGATTTTACGGCCGCGGACGAGCACAAAACCTTTCGGGCGCGGGATCGGCTCAATGGCGATGGCGACTTTGAAACTCGCTTCCGCCGGTTTCATGTCGAGGATCAGGTTCTGCACGCTGTCTTTGCCGATCAAAGCCACAAACGCCAGCTGGTTTTCCTGCGACACTTGGGCTTGTTCAAAAAACGTTTCCAGCGTGCGGCTTTCTTGCTTGAAAAAATTCGGGAACACGGTTTGGAACGGGCGGTCGAGATAGAAAATCCGTTTATCCGTGAGCGAAACGATAAACGTAAAATCATGGTTCATGCCGAGCGCCGAGGCGAACATGGCGTTTTGGAATTCGGTGGCTTGCACTAAATCGTGGTTATTGCGCACGTTCAGCGTCGCATACCAGCTGACGCAGCCGAAAAGCACGAATAGCAGCGCGGTGAGCGCCAGTTTTTCATCCACCGTGAAGGTGGTGAAGGCGGCGATGGCAAACACGGCAAACACCAACAGCGCCATTTGCGGGATATTCGGGCTGCGGTCGCGGATATAAAAATCGGCGTTATAGCGGCCGGAAGCCAATTCCTGCGCGGTGCGTTTTTCCATGAAATTCTCCTTAAGCGGCAATCATATGCGAATCAAGCGCCCATTCTAGCCGCAAGATGCTAATGAATCGTTAATCGCGCAGGTTTTTTTGCAACCGCTGCACGAGCCCGGCATCTGCCTCAATCATGTTCCAGCCTTGCATATCGCCCGGCAATACCCAGGCGAGCGCCGCATGTTCCAAGGCTTTGGGCGCGCCCTGCCACGCGCGGCACAGATAGACCGGCATCAGCAGGTGAAAATCGAACTCACCGCTATAATCATGCGATAAAAACCAGAACGGCTCTAAATCTTTGGGTGAAACGGTGATGCCGAGTTCTTCATGCAGCTCCCGCGCCAGCGCAAGCTCAGGCGATTCATCCGCCTCCACTTTCCCGCCGGGAAACTCCCATTTTCCGGCGAGGCGTTTTCCCGCTGGCCGCTGGGCGAGCAGGATTTCGCCTTTTTCATTGATGAGGGCAGCGGCGACGACGAGGAGGAGGGTTTTCATGGATTATACTTATCGTAAAACAGTGTTTTCCATTACGGTGCTATTGTACCGTAAGATAAGATTTTTGCAGAAATGATGCTCCACACCCAGCATCGTTCTATCGGAACCTATACCATATTTAGCATTGGCTGCTACTTGTTCTCTTTTCAAATCACCTTGGGAAAAGTCTAAAGAAATATGGTGTTTTTCCTGATAGTGCGCCATTTGCTCCCTTACTTCTTCTACGATAGCTAGCCATGTATTTGCCAAAGACATCAACGTGGGGTTGATGGTTTTTTTAAGGTAGGGATATACCTCAAATATCCCGGTTCCTAAATTGAATATATCGACTTCCTTGAAATTTTCTGTTTTCAACGTCTCTCTAATGACGGAAAAACTATCCTTAGTATCTACGGATTCTATAGCTTGTATTTTTTCTAATATACCCAACATGGTTTTTTGATGTTTTTCTATCACGGGGCAGAGCATGTTTTTTAAATCATCGGTATAGGCTTGTGTCCGTTGGTCCCATTCCGCCAGGCCCGCTTCATCCATCGTTTATGTCCTATAACTGCCGTTAATATCAATATAGCTATGCGTTAAATCGCAGGTATAAACCGTGGCGGTGCCGGAAGCGATGCCCACATCCACCGTAATGTCAATTTCGCGGCCTTGCATGTGGGATTCTATCTGGGATTCTTTATAGCTTGGGTCAGCCGCGCCATTTTTGGCGACGCTTACACCGCCGATGGTGATGGAAAGTTTATCGCGGTCGGCTTTTTGGCCGGCTTTGCCCACGGCCATGACGATGCGGCCCCAATTGGCGTCAGACGCGGCGAGCGCGGTTTTGACCAGCGGGGAATTGGCGATGCTCATCGCGATTTTTTTCGCCGCCGCATGTGATTCCGCCCCCGAAACGATTATTTTTACTAATTTCTGCGCGCCTTCGCCGTCTTTGACCACATGCAGCGCGAGCTCATGCAATAGTTCACGCAGCGCGCGTTTGAAATCGCTAGTATCGCCCGTTTTATTCCCGGCCTTGCCGGTGGCAAATAGCAGCAGCGTATCGCTGGTCGAGGTGTCACCGTCCACTGTCACGCAGTTGAAGGTGGAGGCGTTGGTTTCGGCCAGCATCGCCTGTAATTCGCTGGCGGGGATATTCGCGTCGGTGAACACAAAGGCCAGCATCGTCGCCATGTCGGGCGCGATCATGCCGGAACCTTTGGCGATGCCGTTTAATGTAACTTTTATATCGCCGATGGTTGCCGTGCGCGTCGCCAGTTTCGGGTAGGTATCGGTGGTCATGATGGCGCGCGCCGCGGCCATATAATCCGCCGAAAAATCCAACGCCGCCAATGTGCCAATGATTTTTTCATCGGGCAAGCGCTCGCCGATCACGCCCGTGGAGGCGGTGAAGACATGCCCCGCCGGGCAGCCCAAGGTTTTTGCGGCCATATCCGCTACGCGTTTGACCGATTCTATACCCACGCTGCCGGTGAAGGCATTGGCATTGCCGGAATTGACCACAAGTGCGCGGGCATATCCGCCCTTCAGCGATTCGCGGCAAGCCAGCACCGGGGCGGACGCGGTGAGCGATGTGGTGAACACGCCCGCCACCGCCGTGTCTTGCGTGAATTCGCAGACCAGCAAATCGCTGCGGTCTTTATAGCGTATGCCGCAATTCGCCACCGCCATTTTCACGCCGGGAATGGCGGGCAGGGTGGGGTAGTTGGTGGGGGTGAAGGGGGAATTCATAGGCTTAAGGGCCAAGGCGTAAGGCGTAAGGGAAAACTTATGCCTTAAGCCTTATGCCTTATTTCCCTGCCGCCGGCGCGGTTTCTACTGGCTTCGGCTCAGCCTTCGGCGGGAGCAGCGCGAGGGAGAATTCTTTTTCCTTGCCGTTTGCATCATAATATTTGATATCGGCGGCTTTCAGCAACCCTTCCACATAGGTCTGAATGGCTTTGTTGGTCAGCTCGGCGCGTAAGGCGTCCTTGCTTTCTTCAAAGCTTGCGGGCTTCACCGCGCGGCGGTCTTCAAGCTTGATGATATGCCAGCCGAAGGCCGATTTCACCGGCGCGGAGATTTCGCCTTTTTTCAGCTTAAACGCGGCGTCGGCGAATTCCGGCACCATTTTATCTTTGGTGAACCAGCCCAAATCGCCGCCATTAGCGCCCGATCCGGTATCGGTCGATTTTTCCTTGGCGATTTTTTCAAAATCCCCGCCTTTTTTCAGCTGCTCGGCGATTTTCTTGGCATCTTCTTCCTTCGCCACTAAAATATGGCGGGCTTTCACCTCTTCCTGGCCCTTGGCGGCGGCCAGTTTTTCGTCATACGCGGCTTTAAGCTGCGCGTCGGTCACCAGGGTTTTGGCTTTGCCTTCCATATAGCTTTGCATGACCACCTGGCGCTGCAAATTCTCGATACGTTTTTTTACCTCTTCGGTTTTGTCCGCACCGGCCTTGACCGCTTCTTTATAAATCAATTTTTCCGACACGATGCCGCGCAGCACGTTCTGGCGCACATTTTCGTCGAACGTGGCGAAATCCGGCGCGTTGCCGCCGGGGAACAGGCTTTTCCAGATATCCTGCACGTCGGAATTTTTAATCTCTTCGCCGCCCACTTTCATGATGGTGAAATCCTTGGCCGGGGCGGCGGGCGCAGCTTCTTTAGCGGCTGGCGCATCCGCCGGTTTGGTGTCCTGCGCGAGGGCCGGGAAGGTGAGGAGCGAGGTGGCGACCAGCAAAGCGGCGGTAAATGGGGTTTTCATGGCGATTATCCTTGTGTTTAGGGTGTCGGGGAGGTTTGAAAAGGTTATGGCATAGTTTTTCGCCCGTTGCAATATTGACTTAACCCCCATAACCACCTATCTAAACGGCCTATGCTTAATGTCATCGCTAAAAAATTGTTCGGTTCCGCCAATGACCGTTTCGTCAAATCCCTGCACCCCAAACTGCAGCAGATAAACGCGCTTGAGCCAAGCCTGGCGCGGCTTTCCGACGAGGAACTGCGCGGCCGCACCCAGTGGCTGCGCGAGCGTTACCACGGCGGCGAATCGCTCGATAATTTGCTGGTAGATGCCTTTGCCACCGTGCGCGAAGCGGGCAAGCGCGTGCTCGGCATGCGGCATTTCGACGTGCAATTAATCGGCGGCATGGTGCTGCATAAAGGCATGATTGCCGAAATGCGTACCGGCGAGGGCAAAACCCTGGTCTGCACGCTCGCGGCTTACCTTAACGCGCTGCCCGGCAAGGGCGTGCATGTCGTCACGGTGAATGATTATTTGGCGGCGCGCGATTCGGCGTGGATGGGCAAGCTCCATGAATTCCTCGGCATCACCGTCGGCTGCATCACGCACGGGCTGGAAGATGACGAGCGCAAAGCGGCGTATGGCTGCGATATCACCTATGCGACGAATAACGAGCTGGGCTTCGATTACCTGCGCGACAACATGAAATTCCAGCGCGAGGCGATGGTGCACCGCCCGTTTTGCTATGCGATTGTCGATGAGGTGGATTCGATTTTAATCGACGAAGCGCGTACGCCGCTCATCATTTCCGGCCCGACGGAAGATAACTCCGAGCTTTACACCAAGGTCGATAAAATCGTGGCAAAAGCCGCGCCGGAAGATTTCGAGAAAGACGAAAAACAACGCTCCGTGACCCTCACCGAAACCGGCGTGCATCATATGGAAGAACTGCTCGCGGCGCAGGGCATGTTGCCTGAAGGCGCGTCGCTCTATGACATCGACAACGTATCGCTCGTCCACCATGTGAACCAGGCGCTGCGCGCCCGCGTGTTATACACGGCGGATGTGGATTATATCGTGAAAGACGGCAAGGTCATCATCATCGACGAATTTACCGGCCGCATGATGGAAGGGCGGCGCTATTCCGACGGCTTGCACCAGGCGCTCGAAGCCAAGGAAAATGTCGGCATCCAAAACGAAAACCAGACGCTCGCCAGCATCACGTTCCAAAACCTGTTCCGCATGTACCCGAAACTTTCGGGCATGACCGGCACCGCGATGACCGAAGCGGGCGAATTCCGCGATATTTACAAGCTCGAAGTGATCGATATCCCGACCAACGTCGACGTGCAGCGCACCGACCATCACGACGAGATTTACCGCACCGCGCAGGAAAAATACCGCGCGGTGATTAAAGAAATCATCGCCGCCCACGGGCGCAACCAGCCGGTGCTGGTCGGCACGGTGTCGATTGAAAAATCGGAGCTGCTTTCCACCTTGCTCAAAAAAGAAAAAATTCCCCACCAGGTGCTAAACGCCCGCTACCATGAGCAAGAAGCGATGATTATCGCCCAGGCCGGCCGCCCCGGCGCGGTGACGATTGCCACCAACATGGCGGGCCGCGGTACGGATATTAAATTGGGTGGAAACCCGGAAATGCTCATTGATAAAGATGACCAGATGACCGGATTACCAGATAACTGGAAAGATGCGCTTGGTCATCCGGTTATCCCGTCATCCGCTCATCCTGTGGATATGGCCGCCGCGAAAGAAACGGTGCTTGCCGCAGGCGGCCTGTATGTCATCGCCACCGAGCGCCATGAATCGCGCCGTATCGACAACCAGCTGCGTGGCCGCTCCGGCCGCCAGGGCGACCCGGGCGCGTCGAAATTTTATTTATCGCTTGAAGATGATTTGATGCGGATTTTCGGTTCCGAGCGCATCGACGGCCTGCTGCAAAAACTCGGCATGAAAGAAGACGAAGCGATTTTCCACCCGTGGATGACCAAGGCCATCGAGCGTGCGCAGGAAAAAGTCGAAGCCCGTAACTATGACATGCGCAAAAACCTGCTCAAATATGACGATGTGATGAACGACCAACGCAAAGTGATTTACGAGCAGCGCATCGAGCTGATGGAAGCCGAATCGGTGGCCGACACGGTAGAAGACATGCGCGCTGAAATCATTGGCGATGCGGTGGCTATCCATATCCCCGCGAAATCCTATGCCGATGAATGGACGCCGGCGGATTTGGAAAAAGAAATGTTCCGTGTGTTCGGCCTGCATTTGCCGGTGGGCGAATGGGCGAAGGAAGAGGGCATCGCGGACGCCGAAATCAGCCAGCGCATCACCGGCGCGGTGAATGCGCATTTTGCGGGCAAGGTCGAAAAATACGGCGCGCCGCTCATGCAAATGGCCGAAAAACGCATCTTGCTGCAAACGCTCGACCAGCTATGGAAAGACCATCTGCTCTCGCTCGACCATTTGCGCCAGGGTATCCATCTGCGCGGCTACGGCCAGCGCGACCCGCTGAACGAATATAAGCACGAAGCTTTCTCGTTGTTCGAGCAAATGCTCTCGCAACTGCGAGAGCTGGTGGTTTCGCGCCTGTCGCACCTCGAAATCCATTTCGAGCAACCCGCGCCCATGCCCGCCGCGCCCCAGCGCAAAATGTTCGAAAACCGCGGCGAAGAAACCGAAATCCCCAAAGCCAGCCGCAACGACCCCTGCCCATGCGGTAGCGGCAAAAAATACAAGCATTGCCACGGGGCGATTGCTTAGCTGGCTTAACGGCGGGCTTGCGAGGTTCGTGCGAGGTCGCTGATGTCGATATTTTGCGATCGATTGGGAATCGTGGTATTCATCGCCTGCGCCAAATCTGCGATAGAGTCGAATTGCATACTCTCTCCAGAGTAACCAGCTATTGTTTTTTTCGTTCCGCGATGTGCGGCGTCATAAATACCCTCCAACCAGCCCAATATTTGCCCTTGGCGAATGTAAGCCGAAGTTTTGGAATAAGAGAGATTTACGTTAATTCGGGCATGACCATCTTCCGTTTTACAGGCGGAAATATAAAAAAACTCAGCAGCGGGCTTATTCTTCCCGCCTGTGCGAATAGTGCTATCGCCTAGTATGGCTGTTGCTTTTGTTTCGATTTTCTTAAGTACCTGATTTAGTACCTCGGTCTCAGCGGGCGATAAGTTTTCTTGATGGGATATCCGGCATTCCATTGTACTCTCCTTGATTGGCTTGTTTAATAAAAGTAAACCAATTCTAATAGATATTTTTTATTAATCAATGGCCATTTTTCTATGAAATGGGTGCTAAATTAGTCGCAACCCTGCCGCAATGGCGATTTACCTCACCATTTCCGCATTATTCAGCTTATAAAACACCCCGTTCGGGTCTTTTTCCAAAAGCTCCAGCGTGCCTTTCAGCCTCACCTCGTCCCATGCGAAGGCTATCGGTTTTTTCATGTGCACTTCTACCACTAAGTTCGGCCCGACATGGTAATGGAACGGGCAGGAAGGCGGGTAAGGGCCGAAGAGGAAGGTGGATTGCTTGTCGGATTGTTCGAGCGGGAACATGAAGCCGTGCAAGGTGATTTCGGTGCCCCCCAGCGCGCGCATGTTATCGCTGAAGCCGGGCGAAACATCGAACGAATAGCTGCCGTCGGGGAAGGTGACTTTTTTCTGTTTTTCTTTTGTTGCCGCGAAAAGCTGCCAGGGCGTTGCGCCTTCTACGGCTTTGGGCAGTGGCAAGTTATCCGGCGTCATGGTCGGCGCGTCTTGCTGCGAAAAAGCGTATGCTGCCATGGGCAGCAAGAGCAGGGCGCAGAGCAGCAATTTTTTTACATTAGCCATGCGCTAATATACGGCTTACATCCATCCGGTAAATAGAAAATGCGGGCAGCACGCTCACCAATAATCCGGCAAGCAACAACCCGCTGCAAGCCATCAACTCTTCCGGCAAAAACGCGAATGCATTTAATTTCAGCGTCGCCAGCTGTGCCGATAGATGCGGCAGCAGCCCCAGCGCACCATGGCTCAGCAAAAGCCCCAGCGCAATACCCGCCGCGAGCAATATCAGCGATTCAAGCAATACTTGCTTAATCAGCGTGGCCTTCGTGCCGCCGAGCACGCGCATAATCGCCAGGTCATAACGTCGCGCCTGCATGGATTGGTAGAGCGCCACCAGCATCCCCACCACCGCGCTTGCCATCAGCACCGCGCCGAACATATGCAGCGTGTCGATGCCGATGCCAAGTAAACTCAACAACCGCGCGATTTCCAGCGCGGGGCTGGCGGCTTGCATATTGGTATTGCGGTTGATTTCACGCGGCATCGACATCGCCGAAATCGGGCTTTTGTAGCTTACCAATAGCGCGGTGATTTCGTTGCTCGCATGTTCTTCTTTTTCATCCTCATCGTGATGATGGTGGCCTTCATGAATGCGCCACACACTTTCCAGCGGCGTGAGAATCAAGCGGTCCAGCACTGTACTGGTGGGTTTGAGTACGCCGACCACTTTATACGGAAATTCCGCATGCACATCGTTCGATTCTACCAAACCGTGATTGCCCGCAAAACTACTACCAACCGAAAGCCCTGTATCCGCGCCCGCCACCGCTTCCATCGGCGCGCTGAAAAACATGCCGTCTGCGAGTTGCGCGTTATAATGCTGCGCGTAATTCGCGTCCGTGCCGACGATGCGGAAACCATGATAGCTATCGCCCAGCGCCAGCGGAATCGCCTGTTTCACTTGCGGATTTTTGATGATGGTATCGGCGTCTTTGCGCGCGATATTCCCCGTCGGGATATCCATATGATAGACCGACGAAAGCACCAGCTGCAGCGGGCTTCCCTTCGCGCCGACCACCAAATCAATCCCCTGCGCGTCGCGCGAAAGCCGCGCTTCGGCCTGGTGGCTGCAATGGAACAGCAGCGACATGGTGGCCACGCCGAGCGCGAGTAATACCACGAGCAAGATGTTGGTAAGTTTGCGCGCGTGAAGATAGGCCAGGCTGAGTGTGAACAGGTTCATAACGTCACCGTGTGGGCAAAATGGTTTTTGATGCGCTGGTCGTGGGTCGCGATGATGAGCGTGGAGTTGTTTTCTTCCGCTTGTTGCTGCAACAACGCAATCGTCGCGTGGGCGTGTTCGTCGTCGAGCGCCGAGGTCGGCTCATCGGCTAATATCCAGCCCGGCTTATTCACTACTGCGCGCGCAATCGCCGCCCGCTGCGCCTGGCCGACGCTGAGCTGGTGCGGGTAGCGCGAGGCTTTATCGGTCAGCCCGAGTGCGGCAAGCAACCCAGCAATCCGCGCATCATCCTGCGCCTTGCCTGCCATCTGCGCCGCGAGGCGCAAATTATCTGCAATGCTCAGCGCATCCACCAAATGCATCGTCTGAAACACCATGCCGATATGCGCGCCGCGCCAGCGGTCTTTTTCATCCGCCGACAGCGCGTGGATATTTTTCCCATCGAACGCAATTTCGCCCGCGCCCGGCGCCAGCAGGCCAGCGAGCAAATGCAAAAGCGTCGTTTTCCCGCAGCCCGACGCGCCAAGCAGCAACGTATGCTGCCCGCGCGCGATTTTCAGGTTGAAATTATGCAGCACGGCATTCCCCGCGATGCTGTAAGAAAGGCTATTTACACTAATCATGCTGCGCAGCTTTCGCAGGTGATGGGCAGTTCGATGACTGCGTGATTGCGCAGGGGAACGCCCTTGCCGCGTAGTTTTTCCAGATGGTGGATGACGCCGTGGTCGTGCAGTTCCTCGACATCCAAACAATCGCCGCAGATGGTGAGCACCGACAGCGCATGGTCGTGGTTTGCGTCGCAATTGCACGCGATATAGGCGCCGGTGGCGTGGATTTTATGCACGATGCCTTGTGTTATCAGCGCATCCAGCGCGCGGTAAATCACCGGCGGGCCTTTGATGCCATGCGCGGAAAGCTTTTCCAGCACATCATACGCGCTCATCGGCTTTTTGCTTTTTTTCAGCACCGCAAGTGCCAGATCGCGCGGGTGGACGGGATGTTTAGACGGTCGTGCCATACTGCCTCCTGTTAGGTTGTTATGTTATAATATAACAAATAGGGGTATGGCAAGGGGTTTTGTGGCGTGGGTTTAGGAGAGAAGAATTGAGAGTTGGGGTTGCAGCCCGTCGTCGCCCTTCGGGCTATGTCGGGCACTACTTCGCCTAAGTTCTGCTCCGCATGGCTGGGCCACGCGTAGCCGAAGGCGAAGAATGGTGGGCCCGACAAGAGTTGAACTTGTGACCTCACGCTTATCAGGCGTGCGCTCTAACCACCTGAGCTACGAGCCCATTATCCGTGACGGATAAGGAAAAGAGAGGTGTTTTTAGGTGGGATGGGGGGAAAAGTCAATGGCTAGTTTAGGCGTAAGGCAAAAGGCGTAATTTTTAGAGTTGCTTACGCCTTTTGCCTTATGCTAGCGGATGATGACCCCGCCGGTGATTTCCTTAGTGCTCAGCGGCATATCTTTATTTACCATCGTCGTATTCAGGCCGTTTAGCAGGTCATCCAGTGTGTCGGCCGACAGGATGATTTCGCCTCCTTCATAAGTTGCAGACATGCGATTAGACACAGTTTCAGCCTTAATTTTGAAGGTGCCTTGTTTTACCTCTTTAAGCGCCTCTAAAAGACCCTCTAATTTTGAGTCATCATGGAAGTCTGCACCATTAGAAGGTATGCCGCTAATCTTGACAGTGAAATTAGAGGAATGGCTATTATCCCTCTCTGACCCATAAGGAGAGGTAACGTTTATTCGGACATGCTTTTCTACGTCCTCGCTAATGTTGTCTCGATCGACCAAATCCGCAAAAATGGCATCTGTAATCTGGCTGCAAAGTTTGTTGTGGATAGCTTGATGATCTACATCAGTTTTTTCTCTTTGATGTCTGTGCGACGCAGATATTCTAGACTTCTCTTCGACTCTGGTCTTGGCGGCGGCAAGTCTGGTCATAGGTTGTGGCATAGGATATTCCTTATTATTAAAATTCACATATACTTAATATCAATTAATTATATGAATGTCACACATAATCTGGCTTGCGTGGCAGAAGGAAAATAACCAATTGATTATTATCCTTCTTTCGTCACCCTATTGCGGCCGTTATGTTTGGATGAATAGAGCGCGTCGTCGGCGCGTTTGATGAGGGTGGGTAGGGTGTCGGCGTCGGGGCGGAAGCACGAGGCGCCGATGGATACCGTGATCGAGCCATACACCTCGCCGGTGTCGCGGCGTTTGAGTTCTTTGCCGGCGATGGTGCGGCAGATCATTTCGCCGACGCGCAGCGCGCCTTCGATGGGGGTTTCGGGCAGCATCACCACGAATTCCTCGCCGCCGAAACGCGCGACGATATCGCGGCCTTTGAGTGTGTCGGTTAAGGTGCGGGCGACGATTTTGAGCACTTCGTCGCCGAGCAGATGGCCGAATTTATCGTTGAATATTTTGAAATGGTCGACGTCGATCATCAGCAAACACAGGCTGCCGCCTTGTTCTTTGCTGGTCAGCATTTGCTCGTCGATAAGGTTTTCAAATGTCTTGCGGTTATAGACGCCGGTTAAGAAATCGCGCTGCGCTTCTACCGTCACTTGCTGCAAATTCTTGCGCAGGCTGTTGATTTCGCGCGTCGATTCTTCGAGCTTCTGGTTGATTTTTTCGCCGCTCTGGCGCAGGCTGCTGGTGGCAGTGATGAGTTCCTTGAAAATGTTTTTGACACTCGTATCTTCGCCGAATTCGCGGCCGATATTATCGAGGTAATTATCCATGTCCTTGTTATAATTTTTCGTTTCGCCCCCGAAATCATTCACCACGCGCAGCACTTCGAGCAGCACTTTTTGCGCGCCGAGCGCCGCTTCGTCGAGCGCTTTTTGGTTGCGGTTGGAAACGATGTATTTTTGGTATAAATAGGCGTTATTTTCCACCGTGAAGCCGAGCTTGTTGCTGATAATCGTGTCGATTTCGCGCACCAGATCGGCGTTTTTGGAGAGCGCATAATGGAACCAGATCGCGTAATTTTCCGGGTTCGGCGGCACGCCGTGTTTTTCCATCAGCGAAAGCGACAGCTTCGCGTAATAATTATCGCTGGTTTCTTGGGTGACGATGGGGGTCATGGGATTAATCATAGCGCAGGAAGGTTAAAAAACCCTTGCTCACCCGGCGGGTGTGGGTAGCCCCAGTGAATCCCATATTTTATCTATTTTATCAATAACTTGCTGATCCATGGCAATTTTCTTGCCCCATTCCCGGTCAGTCTCGCCCGGCCATTTATTCGTCGCGTCCAGCCCCACTTTCCCGCCCAGGCCGGAAACCGGCGAGGCGAAATCGAGATAATCAATCGGCGTGTTTTCAATCAGCGTCAAATCGCGCACCGGGTCCATGCGGGTTGACATCGCCCAGATGACTTCTTTCCAATCGCGCACGTCGATATCGTCGTCCACCACGATTACCCATTTGGTATAAACGAATTGCCGTAGGAACGACCACACGCCCATCATCACGCGCTTGGCGTGGCCCGCGTAGGCCTTTTTCATCGACACTACGGCGACGCGGTAGGAGCAACCTTCCGGCGGCAAATAAAAATCGACGATTTCGGGGAATTGTTGTTGCAGGAGCGGGATGAATATTTCATTCAGCGCTTCGCCCAGCACACTCGGTTCATCCGGCGGTTTGCCGGTATAGGTGGTGAGGTAAATCGGGTTTTTGCGCATGGTAATCGCCGTGATGGTGAACACCGGGAATTGCTCCACGGAATTATAATATCCGGTATGGTCGCCGTATGGGCCTTCATCGCCATATTCATCGAGCGAGACGTAACCTTCGAGCACGATTTCGGCCTGGGCGGGGACTTTGAGGGGAATGGTTTTGCAATCCACCAGCTCGACTTTTTCGCCGCGCAGAAGGCCGGAAAATTGATATTCCGAGAGTGTGTCCGGCACCGGCGTTACCGCCGCTAAAATCGTCGCCGGGTCCGCGCCGATGACGGCTGCCGCCGGGAACGGCTCGCGCTTTGCCGCACCCCAGCGCGCATGCTGCTGCGCCCCGCCGCGATGTTTCAGCCAGCGCATGAGCGTGGTGTTTTTGCCCGTCACTTGCATACGGTAAATGCCGAGATTGTAGTTGTCTTCTTTATCGGATGGTGGCTGGTGAATAGTGGATGGTGATTTCTTGTTTACTTCACCATTCACCATCCACGATCCACTATCCACCGCCGTAGGCCCCTTAGTGACAACCAGCGGCCAGGTAATCAGCGGCGCCGGTTCGCCCGGCCAGCAGCCTTGGATGGGGAGTTTCGCGAGGTCAATATCATCCCCCGTCAGCACCACTTCCTGGCAGGGAGCGCTGCCCACGGTTTTGGGTTTCATCGCCATAGCTTTTTTCAGCAGCGGCAACATTTTTACCGCGTCCTTGAAACCCTCCGGCGGTTCCGGCTGTTTAAAAAACGCCAGCGTTTCACCCACGCCGCGCAACTCCTCCGGCTTTTTGCCGATGGCAAATGCTACGCGCTCGACGGTGCCGAATAAATTAATCAGCACCGGCATATTGTGACCCACCACATTTTCAAATAACACGGCGGGGCCTTTCCCAGCGATAAGGCGCGTGCCGATTTCGGTCATTTCCAGATGGGTGGAAATAGGTTCTTTCACCCGCACCAGCTGGCCGGTTTTTTCAAGGGCGGAGATGAAGTCGCGCAGGGATTGGTAGGTCATCTCATTCCCCGCCTTGCGCGGGGATCGCTTTCCCATGTGGCAAACGACCCCCGCTTAAAGCGGGGGATTGTGCGCGATATAATTCATATAACGCCACAGCCGCCGCATTGCTCACATTCAGGCTTTCCATTTTGTCAGAGATGGGCAGTTTCACCAGCATATCGCAGCGCTCAGCCGTTAAGCGGCGCAGGCCGCGGCCTTCGGCGCCGAGGACGAGGGCGGTATTAGCGTCGAATTTTACGCTGCCGATGGTTTGTTTCGCTTCGCCGTCCAACCCGTAAATCCAGTATCCGGCTTTTTTGAGCAGCTCGATGGTTTGGGCGAGGTTGCCCACCGCAATCAGCGGCATGATTTCCAGCGCGCCGCTGGCGGCTTTGGCCATGGTGCCGGATTCATCGCCGGCATTGCGCTCAAGTGTTATCACCGCGCCGCAATCAAACGCCGCCGCCGAGCGCAAAATCGCGCCGACATTATGCGGGTCGGTGACTTGGTCGAGCAGGAGCAGGGGTTGGTTTGCGTGGTTCTCAGCCAGCCACTCCGCCAGGCTCGGCTGCGAAAGCGGCTCGCATTCTACTGCGATGCCTTGATGCACCGCTTCGCGCGGCAGCAGGTCATCGAGTTTTTTGCCTTCGGTAATGGCGACATTTTTCACGCCGGAAAATAGTTTATCGCCGAGTTCCTCGCGCGTGTTTTTCGTCACCAGCACGCGCTTGATTTTGCGCATGGGGTTGGAAAGCGCTGCAACGCTTGCGTGTTTGCCGTAGAGGATGAGTGGATGTTTCATAAGAGAAGTCTAGAAGACGGGAAGCCGGGAAGTCGAGAAAAAATTACATTCCCGACTTCTAGACTTCCCGGCTTCCTGACTTCTAGCTTCCCGTCGGTGCGAGCAGTTCCGGACCTTCGTCGTTGCCGGCTTCCATGGCAGCGATGGCTTCCTTCTCGCGTTCGGTGGCGATTTTGCGCAGGCGCATGACCGCAGCGCCCGTACCCGCAGGGATGAGGCGACCAACGATAACGTTCTCTTTGAGGCCCGACAGCTGGTCGACTTTGCCAGCCACTGCCGCTTCGGTGAGCACGCGCGTGGTTTCCTGGAACGATGCGGCCGAGATGAACGAATGCGTCTGCAAGCTTGCTTTGGTGATACCTTGCAGCACCGGCGATGCGGTGGCGGGTTTATAGCCTTCCGCAATGGTTTTGCTGTTCACCAAATCAAACTCTTCGCGGTCCACCTGTTCGCCCGAGAGGAACGTGGTTTCGCCTGCGTTGTCGATTTCCACTTTTTGCAACATCTGGCGCACGATCACTTCGATATGCTTATCGTTGATAAGCACACCCTGCAAACGATATACCTGCTGCACTTCGGTCACCATATAACGCGCGAGCGCTTCCACGCCCATCACTTTCAAGATGTCGTGCGGCACAGGGTTGCCGTCCATCAGCAAATCGCCTTTTTGCACGAAGTCGCCTTCCTGCACGGTGATATGCTTGCCTTTCGGGATCATATACTCGACAGGCTCCACCGCTTCGTCTTTCGAGCGAACGATGACGCGACGTTTGTTTTTATAGTCTTTGCCGAATTCCACAAACCCTTCGGTTTCCGAAATGATCGCGTGGTCTTTCGGTTTACGTGCCTCGAAGAGTTCAGCTACGCGCGGCAGACCGCCGGTAATATCGTGGGTTTTGCTCGATTCACGCGGGATGCGCGCCAGCACGTCGCCGGCGTGGACTTCTTGGTTGTCGGACACCGAAAGGATCGCGCCGACAGGCAGGAAGTAACGCGCTTCCAAGCCGTTTGCCAGCGTAATGATTTCGCCTTTTTTGTCACGCAGCGCCACGCGCGGTTTCAAATCTGCCCCGCGGGTTTGCTGGCGCCAGTCGGTCACGATTTTGTTGGAAATACCGGTTGCTTCGTCGAGCACTTCGCGAAGCGACACGCCTTCGACCATATCGCGGTAATGCGCAAAACCGGCGCGCTCCGTGATGATCGGCAAGGTGTATGGATCCCAATCGGCGATTTTCTGGCCTTTTTTGACTTTCTCGTTTTCTTTCGCAAGCAAGCGAGCACCATAAGGCACTTTGAAACGTGCGCGTTCGCGCTTGTTTTCATCGCGCAGCACGATTTCGCAGGTGCGCGACATCACTACAAGGCGGCCTTTGGAATCGGTCACGATGTTTTTGTTGGACAGCGTCAGCGTTGCATCATGCGAAGATTCCACCGAAGAAGTTTCCGCGCCGCGCTGCGCCGCACCACCGATGTGGAACGTACGCATCGTCAGCTGCGTGCCCGGCTCGCCGATGGATTGCGCTGCAATAACGCCCACCGCTTCGCCGATATTCACTTCCGTGCCACGCGCTAAATCGCGGCCATAGCAATGCGCGCAAACGCCGGTAGCCGTTTCGCAGGTCAGCACCGAGCGAACCATCACCGCTTCGATGCCCGCTTCGTCGATTTTATCAACCGCAAGCTCATCAATCAGCTGGCCAGCAGCAAGAATCGTTGCGTCAGACACAGGGTGATGCACTTCGCGCGAGCTGGTGCGGCCCAAGATTTGATCCGCTAGCGGAACGATAATATCACCGCCTTCGATTACCGCTTTGGCGATCACGCCGCGCGTGGTGCCGCAATCACGCTCGGTGATAATGCAGTCCTGCGCCACGTCGACCAGACGACGCGTCAAATAACCGGAGTTCGCGGTTTTCAATGCCGTATCGGCCAAGCCTTTACGCGCACCGTGCGAGCTGTTGAAGTACTCGAGTACCGACAAACCTTCTTTGAAGTTCGAAATAATCGGCGTTTCGATAATCTCGCCGTTTGGTTTCGCCATCAAGCCGCGCATACCGGCCAGCTGCTTAATCTGCGCAGCCGAGCCACGCGCGCCGGAGTTGGCCATCATGAAGATGGAGTTGATATCACGCGCTTTGAACTTGCCGTCTTTGGTTTTGCCGACCGACGAAATTTGTTTCATCATGTCGTCTGCAACCAACTCCGAGCATTTCGACCAGGCATCGATCACCTTGTTGTATTTTTCGCCCATGGTGATGAGACCGTCGGCATATTGTTGTTCGAATTGTTTGACTTCGGCGAAGCTGTTTGCCAAATGTTTTTCTTTCGTCGCAGGCACGATCATATCGTCCTTGCCAAATGAAATACCGGCTTTTGCCGCGTGTTTGAAACCAAGGCCCATCAAGCGATCGGCGAAAATCACCGTCTCTTTCTGGCCGCAATGGCGATACACTTCATAGATCAAATTCGACACTTCTTTTTTAGTCATCAATTTGTTGACCACCGAGAATGGCAATTTGATATGCTTCGGCAAAATTTCAGACAGCAACATACGGCCAGGCGTGGAGGACACGATCTGGGTAATTTCTTTGCCGTCTTCATCCACCGTCTGGTAACGGCATTTGATTTTGCTGTGCAGCGTTACGGTTTTGTTATCGAGCGCATGCTGCATTTCCGAGGTGTCGGTGAAGATCATGCCTTCGCCCGGCTCGCCGTCAGATTCGAGCGAGATGTAATACAGGCCGAGAATGATATCTTGCGACGGCACGATGATCGGCTTGCCGTTGGACGGTGAGAGGATGTTGTTCGTCGACATCATCAGCACGCGCGATTCCAGCTGCGCTTCGATCGACAGCGGCACGTGAACGGCCATTTGGTCGCCGTCAAAATCCGCGTTAAACGCGGTGCAGACCAGCGGGTGCAGATTGATCGCTTTACCTTCCACCAGCACCGGCTCAAACGCCTGAATGCCAAGACGGTGCAGCGTCGGCGCGCGGTTGAGCAGCACCGGATGTTCGCGAATTACTTCTTCCAAGATATCCCATACTTCTGGACGCTCGGTTTCCACCATGCGTTTTGCGGCTTTAATGGTGGTCGCGATGCCGTAAATTTCCAGCTTCGCATAGATAAACGGCTTGAACAATTCCAGCGCCATTTTCTTTGGCAAACCACACTGGTGCAGTTTCAATTCTGGGCCAACTACGATTACCGAACGGCCCGAATAATCCACGCGCTTGCCGAGCAAGTTCTGGCGGAAGCGGCCTTGCTTGCCTTTAAGCATGTCAGACAGCGATTTCAGCGGACGCTTATTCGCACCCGTAATCACGCGGCCACGGCGGCCGTTATCGAACAGCGCATCAACGGCTTCTTGCAACATACGTTTTTCGTTGCGCACGATAATGTCGGGCGCGCGGAGTTCCAGCAAACGCTTCAAACGGTTGTTACGGTTGATCACGCGGCGATATAAATCGTTCAAATCCGACGTCGCAAAACGGCCACCATCCAGCGGCACGAGCGGGCGCAATTCCGGCGGAATCACCGGCACCACATCCATCACCATCCATTGCGGTTTATTGTCGGATTCTAAAAACGCTTCGATCAATTTCAAACGTTTCACCAGTTTTTTGCGGCGCGCTTCCGAAGTGGTTTCGGCGAGTTCTGCGCGCAATTCCGGTTTTTGTTTGTCGAGCGTCAGGGCAGACAGCATGGTTTTGATCGCTTCCGCGCCGATTTGCGCGGTGAACGTGCCGTCACCATATTTTTCCTGTGCGTCGTAGAATTGTTCTTCCGACAGCAGTTCGCCAAGCGAGAAGGGAGTGAGGCCTGGTTCAACCACGACGTATGATTCGAAGTACAAAATCTTTTCCAAATCTTTCAGCGTCATATCGAGCAAGATACCGATACGGCTTGGCAGCGATTTCAGGAACCAGATATGCGCAACCGGCGAAGCCAGTTCGATATGACCCATGCGCTCGCGGCGCACTTTGCTGGTGGTTACTTCCACGCCGCATTTTTCGCACACGATGCCGCGATATTTCATGCGTTTATATTTACCGCACAAGCATTCATAATCCTTGATCGGGCCAAAGATACGCGCGCAGAACAAGCCATCGCGCTCCGGCTTAAAGGTGCGGTAGTTGATGGTTTCCGGCTTTTTCACTTCGCCAAACGACCAGCTGCGGATTTTCTCCGGCGACGCGATGGAGATTTTGATCTCATCAAACTGTTTCGTGGCGGTCATTTGTTGACCAAAGAAACTCATTACTTCATTTGCCATATTTTTGCCCTTTAAAACTAGCCTTATGATTCTGTACTCTGAGTAGTGAGTCTGGAGTCTGGAATCTGGCAATAACCAGACTCACTACTCCAGACTCTAGACTCAATCTTATGCCTCTTTTTCGATGAGTTCGACGTTCAGACCCAGCGAGCGAAGCTCTTTGACCATCACGTGGAACGATTCAGGAATGCCCGACTCGAAGCTGTTATCGCCGCGAACGATCGATTCGTAAATCTTGCTGCGGCCCGCCACGTCATCGGATTTCACGGTGAGCATTTCTTGCAAGGTATACGCCGCGCCGTAGGCCTGAAGTGCCCAGCACTCCATTTCCCCGAAACGTTGGCCACCGAATTGCGACTTACCACCGAGCGGTTGTTGGGTCACCAGCGAGTATGGCCCAATCGAACGCGCGTGGATTTTGTCGTCCACCAAATGGTGGAGTTTCAGCATGTAAATATAACCCACGGTGGTTTTGCGGTCGAACGCTTCGCCGGTGCGGCCGTCGAACAGCTGCACCTGGCCGGACGAATCAAGGTTCGCTTTTTTCAGCCAATGCTCAATGTCGGCTTCTTTCGCGCCGTCAAACACTGGCGTTGCAAACGGCACACCTTTTTTCAAATTGCCCGCAAGCTCCAGCACTTCGCCATCGTTCATTTTGCCGATAGCTTTTTCTGCGTCTTTGTCTTCATACATGGTGCCCAAAAACTCTTTGAGTTTTTTGACCGACGCCGATTTGTTGTTCTGCTCTTGCACTTCTTCGAGCATGCCACGAATCTGGTTGCCGATGCCCGCAGACGCCCAGCCCAGGTGGGTTTCAAGAATCTGCCCCACGTTCATGCGCGAAGGCACGCCCAGCGGGTTGAGCACGATGTCGACCTGCGTACCATCTTCGAGATACGGCATATCTTCAATCGGCACGATTTTCGAAATTACCCCTTTGTTACCATGGCGGCCTGCCATTTTGTCACCAGGTTGCAATTTACGTTTTACGGCTACGAATACCTTCACCATTTTGAGCACGCCCGGCATCAAATCGTCACCGGCCTGCACCTTGCCCACTTTTTCTTCGAACTTGTGGTTGATGCGGCCAAGCGCGCCGTCGAGCTGTTTTTTGAGGCTCTCGATTTCAGCCATCACCGCTTCGTCTTTCACCGCAAATTGCCAGAGCTGGCCTTTCGAATATTCTTCGAAGGTTTTCTCGGTGATCGCCGTGCCCGGTTTGAAGTTTTTCGGGCCCGAAGTTGCTTTTTTATCAGCCAGCAATTCTTTCATGCGGCCATACACGAAACGCTCGATGATCGCGCGTTCGTCGTCACGATCTTTGGCAAGGCGTTCGATTTCCGATTTTTCACTCGACAATGCGCGTTCGTCTTTTTCAATGCCGCGGCGGCTGAAAATACGCACACCCACCACCGTACCCGCAACGCCCGGAGGCAAACGGAGCGACGAATCGCGAACGTCCGAAGCTTTTTCACCGAAGATAGCACGTAAGAGTTTTTCTTCCGGCGTCATCGGGCTTTCGGATTTCGGGGTTACTTTACCCACGAGGATATCGCCAGGCTTCACTTCCGCACCGATATGCACTACGCCGATTTCGTCGAGGTTGCGAAGTGCTTCTTCGCCGACGTTCGGGATATCGCGGGTGATTTCTTCCGCGCCGAGTTTCGTGTCACGCGCCATCACTTCGAACTCGTCGATATGGATGGAGGTGAACACGTCTTCGCTCACGATACGTTCAGAAATCAGGATGGAATCTTCAAAGTTGTAACCGTTCCATGGCATAAAGGCCACGAGCACGTTGCGGCCAAGCGCGAGCTCGCCGAGGTCGGTCGATGGGCCGTCTGCGATGATGTCGCCGGCAGCCACCTTATCACCCACTTTAATCAGCGGGCGTTGGTTCAGGCAGGTTGATTGGTTCGAGCGGGTGAACTTGATGAGGTTATAAATATCCACGCCCGGCGCGCCATCTTCCGACGCTTCGGAAGAACGCACAACGATACGCGTTGCATCCACCTGGTCAACCACGCCAGCGCGGCGGGCAACAGTGGTCACGCCCGAATCTTTCGCCACGATTTCTTCCATGCCGGTACCAACGAGCGGCGCTTCAGAGCGCAGTAGCGGCACAGCCTGGCGCTGCATGTTCGAGCCCATGAGCGCGCGGTTCGCGTCGTCGTTTTCGAGGAACGGAATCAGCGCAGCAGCAACCGAAACCAACTGCTTCGGAGCAACGTCGATATAGTCAATACCCTCTGCACCAGCCAGAACGAAATCACCATTGCGGCGGCAAGAAATTAATTCGCCGGTGAGTTTGTTTTTTTCGTCCATTTCCGAGTTCGCTTGCGCGATGGTGTATTTGCCTTCTTCGATGGCCGACAAGTAGATCACCTCGTCGGTCACTTTGCTATTCACCACCTTGCGGTATGGCGATTCGATAAAGCCATATTTGTTCACGCGCGCATAGGTAGCCATCGAGTTGATGAGGCCGATATTCGGGCCCTCAGGCGTTTCGATTGGGCAGATGCGGCCGTAATGGGTCGGGTGCACGTCGCGCACTTCGAAGCCAGCACGTTCGCGCGTCAAACCACCAGGTCCAAGCGCCGAAAGGCGGCGCTTGTGGGTGATTTCCGACAGCGGGTTGGTTTGATCCATAAATTGCGACAGCTGCGAAGAGCCGAAGAATTCGCGAATAGCAGCCGCAACCGGTTTTGCGTTCACCAAATCATGCGGCATCACGGTGTCAATATCCACGCTGCTCATACGCTCAACGATCGAACGTTCCATGCGCAGAAGCCCAATGCGGAATTGGTTTTCCATGAGTTCACCCACAGAGCGGACGCGGCGGTTGCCGAGATGATCGATATCGTCGATTTCGCCGATGCCGTCTTTCAGGCCAACGAGCAATTTAATCGAGCCGATAATATCTTCTTTCGTGAGAACGCCAGTATCTTCCGGGTGGTTCAAATTCAGGCGCGCATTCATTTTTACGCGGCCCACCGCCGAAAGGTCATAACGTTCAGATTCAAAGAACAGCGAGATAAACAATGCTTCCGCCGCTTCCGCCGTCGTAGGTTCGCCTGGGCGCATTACGCGGTAAATATCGATCAGCGCTTCTTCTTTGGTGGTGTTTTTATCGGCGATCAGCGTGTTGCGCATATAGGCACCCACGTTGATATGGTCGATATCGAGCACCGCTACGTCTTTCACGCCCGCTTCTTCAAGCACAGCGATGGCGGCAGCCGTAATTTCTTCGCCGCCTTCGATGTAGATTTCGCCGGTTTCCGGGTTCACGATGTCGGACGCGTTATATTTGCCGATGAATTGTTCGTCCGTGACCAGATATTCTTTCAGCCCGTCTTCAGCGAATTTTTTCGCGGTGCGGACGTTCATTTTTTTGCCCGCTTCAGCGATCACTTTGCCGGATTTTGCGTCAACCAAGTCATACGCCAGCTTCACGCCGCGATACTGCTCAGGGTTGAATTTCGCCGACCAGCCGGATTTCAGTTTTTTGTAAATCGTGCTGGTATAGAAGGTTTTGAGGATTTCGCTATTATCCATGCCCAGTGCGCGCAGCAGCGTGGTCACCGGCACTTTGCGGCGGCGGTCGATGCGGGCGTTGACTAAATCTTTCGCGTCGAATTCAAAATCGAGCCACGAGCCGCGGTATGGGATGATACGGCAGCTATAGAGGAACTTGCCGGACGAATGGGTTTTGCCTTTGTCATGGTCGAAGAACACGCCAGGCGAGCGGTGCATCTGCGATACAATCACGCGCTCGGTGCCGTTGATGATGAAGGTGCCGTTATCGGTCATGAGCGGGATATCGCCCATATACACATCTTGTTCTTTAATATCTTTGATTTCGCGCGCGCCAGTATCTTCATCGACGATCCACACGATCAAACGCAGGGTAACACGCAGCGGCGCCGAGAAATTGATCCCGCGCGAGCGGCATTCATCCACGTCATATTTCGGCGCATCGAAGTTGAAACGCACAAATTCCAGCGTGCTGGTTTCAGCAAAATCTTTAATCGGGAACACCGATTTGAACACGGCATGCAGCCCCGTGATGGTGCGCTTTTCCGCAGGGATGTTGATTTGCAGGAAATGATCGTAGGAGTTCTTTTGAACTTCGATCAAATTCGGCATCGAGGTGATGGTTTCGATGCGGCCAAAACTTTTGCGGATACGCTTGCGCGCGGTGAACGAAAGCTGGGTGTTTGCTGCTTGTGCCATGTGTGTGCTATCCTCGGTGCAGGATTTAAATTCTATACAAACGCCAAAACCGGAGCGGCACTTTCGTGCTGCCCCGGCCTTGGACTTATACTTTTAAACTACTTAACTTCAACGGTAGCGCCGGCTTCAGTCAAAGATTTTTTGATCTTTTCGGCCAAGGCCGGTGATTTCGCGAACCACTTTGATCACGTTGATTTTCTTGTCAGCAGGAGCCGAAGCAAGAATCACGTTGAACTCGGTTTGCGCTTCAGCAGCAGGTGCGCCAGCAGCAGCGCCAGCAGGCGCAGCAGCAGCAACTGGGGCAGCAGCGGAAACGCCCCATTTTTCTTCAAGAAGTTTGCTGAGTTCAGCAGCTTCGATAACAGTCAGCGCCGACAATTCGTCAACGATTTTTGCAAGATTTGTAGCCATAAAAAACACTCCCAATTAAACAATAAAACTAAAATTACTCACCAAATTTTCCGATCTTTTCCCGCTATCTTACTCCTTTGAAGCATGAGCAGAGATAACGCGGGCGACGGAACCACCCGGAGCCTGCAGTACGCTTGCGATGCGCTGTGCAGGTGTCTGAAGAATGCCAACGATTTTGGCACGAAGCTCGTTGAGCGAAGGCAGCTTGGCCAGGGTTTCGATGTCTTTCACACCGAGCACCTGCGCGCCGTAAGCGCCGCCGATAATCACGAACCGTTCATTTGCTTTAGCGAAATCCGAAACCACCTTGGCAACCGACACAGGATCAGCCGAGGTCGCAATACCAGCTGGGCCTTTGAGCAGGTTGGTGATGGACTCCAGCGGCGTGTCTTTTGCC
>Ga0206971_10085_pt1 | contig 32791 bp, 30 predicted proteins | sample Alteio_BWOrgHeat_85_FD_152917 | JGI IMG/M metagenome (GOLD analysis project Ga0206971, IMG submission 152917) | Enriched cells from forest soil in Barre Woods Harvard Forest LTER site, Petersham, Massachusetts, United States -... | ecosystem: Environmental > Terrestrial > Soil > Temperate forest >...
ACGCCTACGAGTTTTTGCAGCAGCAGGATATTATTTACACCAAACGTGGTATGGGCTTTTTTGTGAACAAAAACGCGGCAGCCATCATACAAAATATACGCAAACAACAGTTTTTAACCGAAGAATTACCGCAGTTTTTTAAGCGTATGCAGATGCTCAATATTGATGTAACAGAACTGCAAGCCCACTTTAATGAATTTAAAAATAAATGACCATAACGTTTAACTAAACCGATATGAAAACGAGCACAAAATTATTGATCGCCTTTTTTTTAAGCATTCCCATTGCTTTATTTGCGCATAACTGGTTGCTAAAAAAACAATATTTAGCTGGCCATTTAATTACTAATTATTATGATGACAGCGGCGATTATGTTTACACTATGCTGCCAAAGTTTAAATACCTGGTTATTAACGGGGCAATTACCTCGGGCGATTTGCATAACGGCGGGATAGGGTACCGCTCATTTAACCCGCAAACCAATATTACAATTGAACCTAATACAAAAAAAGGGCAAAGCGTGGGTATTTTGAAAACTTACGAAAGCTTATTGAATACCAAGCTAAGCCATGATACGCTGTACATATGGTTTTACCGCAAGGCGCTCATCAGGCAAGGTGATTACTGGCGCTTTAACCACCAGTTGTTAACGGTTTATTTAGATAGCACAACTACCAACATAACAGCGGCTAATGCCAACTATCAACTAAGCAGCACTGTTACCACCTACTTTTCTTCAAAAACAGGCTCACGCCAGAGCTCTGTTCCGGCCGAATTTATCAGGCAGCTCAATAAACACCAACTTACATTAACGATCCATAATGGGGCGCTAAACATAAACGACCTGGCTACAGATACGGTAAATACCCTGGCCACCGACTCGGCAAACATTTATATGGGCCAAAATAACCTTATCAAACAGTTTAATTATTCACTCATCAGCAAAGCGCATCTTACTATCGAATACGGTCAAAACATCAAAGCCTATAACGAAATAAGGGCTGACCCTTATACACGGATGGAACTCAATTATGTATTTATCGGCAGTGCGGCATATACCAAAAAGTACCTGCATAATGGTGTGTTGGCATCAATAAAGTAACGGGATTGGGGCGTTATGACACCTGTGCCACCGGGAATTCTATCTCAAACCGCGTGCCTTTGTTAAGCTCGCTGTGTATGCTGATGGTGCCGCCAAGACTTTCAACCTGCATTTTTACCATAAAAAGCCCCATGCCTTTACCCTCTACACTGGTGTCAAAACGCTTATACAAGCCAAAAAGGTCTTTCGAGTTTTTCTTGATATCGATGCCACGGCCATTGTCCTGGTAGGTGATGGTTATTTTTTCGTTATCGGCCCGGGTGTCAATGCTAATTGAGGGTGCAACGCCCGGGCGGTGATATTTAATGCTGTTTAGTATCAAATTATAAAAAACGCTGTGCAGGTAACTTTTTAACGTACGCATTGATGCTACCGCAGTAAAATCGGTGGTGATACTAACCTTTTCTTCGGCCATTAACTGGCTTATGCTCACGCGGATATCATCTATCAACCGGGGCAGTTGTACCATCTCCACTTTTTCGTTCACCCGGCTATTTACCTGCAATATCTGGTTAAGATCGGATATCACCGCATCAAGCCTGTTGGCCGATACCTCCAGGCCCTCTACCAAACCACTATGCCCTGCGTCGTCGGGTTCAATACTGCCCAATAACGATGTCAAGCCCATAATATTCGCAACAGGCGCACGCAAATTGTGCGATATGATGTACGTAAACTGTTCCAGGTCCTTATTGCGCTGGATCAGGTCGGCGGTAATTTTTTCGCGTTCCATTTCCAGTTTTTTCTGCTGGGTAATGTCGCGGTTAGTTAGCAGGTAACCAATGTTTTCGCCATGCTGATTTTTGATGCCTGCCCAGGTAATATCGTACCATTTAAGCGGGCCGGTAAACTGGCGGCTTATCTGGTAACTGACCGTTTCACCGCTTTTTACCCGCTGCACCAGCCCGCCAATATAAGCTTGTCTTGCCTGGTCAAAATAGTCAAAGGCCGCTGCGCCTTCAACCAGGGCGACACCATTTTGCTCTGTGGAAAAGGTTTGCGCGAGTGCGTTAAACGATAATATCGCAAGATCCGCGTCCATCAGCATATAAGCCATATCGGTATTATCAAAAATGGTCCGCAGGCTGGCCTCCGATTTTTTGAGGGCTATTTCGTCAATTTTTTGTCGGGTAATGTCTCGCGAAAAGCATGATAAGCCAATAACCTTGTCATTTTCGCGAATGGGGTTTACCGAGTAGCTTAGCCAGATGTCGGTATCGTTAAATTTGTATTCGTTTACAAATTGCAATGTTTCGCCACTTAAAGCCCGACTATAAATACCATGCCACTTGTCGGCGGTCACCTGGTCAAATCCGTCGATCATTTGCGATACACTCACCCCCTGCTCCACATCAAAGCCATAAACTTGTTTAATGGCTGTTTTAAATATTTTGTTAAAGGTGATAAAACACAGGTTGGTATCGAGCGAGTAAACCAGGTCGGTTGTGTTTTCGATGATGGCTGATAAATTAGCCTTCGACCGTCTTAACGCATCTTCGTCCAGTTTGCGTTGGGTAATATCGGTTATCATGGCCAGCGAGCCTTTGTACGCGCCCTTTGCGTCAAAAATACCATTGGTTGATACACTTACCCAAACGCGCTTGCCGCTTTTGGTTATAAAGGTACTTTCGTGTTGGTCGTTTATACCTTGTTTGCGGCGCTGTATGTGTTCCACTGCTGCCCGCTTTCCCTCTTCGTCTTTAAAATCGTAATTTTGCTTGCCTACCAACTCATCCTGCGGATACTCCAATATCTCGCACATTTTTTTATTCACAAAAACAATTACGTTGTTTTCGTCAAGCATCCAGATCCCTTCCTGCGCGGTTTCAACTATAAGACGGTAATGTTCACTGTCCTCAGCTATTTTGACCGACGCGGCCATAGCATTGCGGGGGTTATCCTTTACGGTAACCGGCATTTCGTTCTCGTCCCCAGGTTTTTTTAATGGCTCACTCATCCGCAAATAGCTAAACACCAGGTAATTAATACATACCGGCTAATACTTCTTAACTGCTCAAAAATATTTAATATATGGCAATTAGTTTAATTTTTGTTTATACGGGAAATGGCAGGCGGAGTTTGTTATTTGAGGTTCAAACCTGTAATTTTTAAAACGTATGCGTAATCGCAGGGTTTATCTGTAGGGAGTTTTACGCGGAGCCCTGCAGCGTCCTGTGTAAATTTGAGTGCTCCGGTGTGACCAAGCAACTCTACTTTGGCGATCTTTCCGGCGGTAACCATTGGTGTTGCCAGGGACGTGATTACCGCTTCGCCGCTATCAGGCCATTTCATTACAGCAGCGTAAAGCGTGTTACCGCGGGTAGTAAAACGGATATCCTGCGGAGTATATCCCTTGCGGGGCAAGCCACCACCACTAACCGAAGTGCTATTAACATTTTGCCCGTTGATACGACCTGGGAAGCCCTTGGCTCGCGCGGCCACCATAGCTACCGCTGCAGAGTCGGCAGCAGGGCCCTCGCCATACTTGATCCAGGGGCGGGAGTAATAGATCGCTTCGCCGTTCACTTCCAGCCAACGGCCTATGGCCAGCAATACATCCTGCTGCTCCTGCGGTATGGTTCCATCCGCTTTAGGCGAGATGTTGAGCAACAGGTTACCGTTTTTACTTACGTTCTCCACTATCTTCCAAACAAATTGGTCGGCCGGGTATGGGTGCTGTTCTTCTACATAGCCAAATTTGTTAGTGATGGGGTCATCTGGTTGCCATACCCAATCTACCAGTTCAATCGGCGACCGGCCTTCGCGCTCGTAATCCATGATCTGCCCCGAAACCCATGCAGCACCTTTGGCGCTGATGCCTACTTGTTTTCCCCACTGCAGGGCACGGTTAAAGTAGTAAGAAGCAACGCGTATCTTAAGCGGGTCCCATTTATGATCGGTACCCATATCAAACCAAAGCATGTCGGGATGATATTTGTCTATCGTTTCAATTCTTTTAGCCACCCAATCGTGCATAAACTTCACCCTGGCACTGTCGCTACGGTCGGCCACGTTATAAAAGTTGGCCCATTTGGGGTCGTATTCATCGCTGCCTGGCAATGCAGGGATAAACTCGAAATGAAAAGCTGAGTGATCTGATATCCCGGTTTTGAGGCCTACTTTTTCGACCGCTTTCATCAGGTCGCCATCCAGGTCGCGGTGCGGGCCGTAGTTCACCGAGTTATAAGGGTTTATTTTACTATCCCAGTTTGAAAAGCCATCGTGATGCTCGCCTGGTGCGAGGACGTATTTGGCACCCGCTTTTTTAAACAGCGCTGCCCAGGCGTCGGGATCCCACTTGGCAGCAGTGTACATCGGCAAAAAATCTTTGTAGCCAAACTTGGTAGGCGGACCAAAATGCTCGGTATGCCATTGCATCATGCCAGCGTTGCCGCCATACATATAACGCACATACCATTCGCTGCCATGCGCCGGTACCGAATAGATGCCCCAGTGCATCATAATGCCAAACTTGGCATCGCGAAACCATTCCGGGTCTTTATAACTCTTATCGATCGATTCCCACGATTCGCCATAAGGCCCGCTGGGTGGTACTGGTATTCCCTTGAGGGCGGCTGCCACCATTTCGGGTGTATCGTGCGCCTTATAAGTTGAACCCGCAACGGCCTGTTCTTCAACGCCAAGTTTGGCGGGTTTTGTTGACGGGGTTTGGGCATTTACAAGCAGGTCTGTTTCAGATATCAGCAACAAAGCCATTACAATAATGGTAAGTGTTTTTTTCATTTTTGGTTATGGTGGTAATTGGTACCCAAAAATGGAAAGGATATGGGTATAGTCCATCATGTACCGTGCTGATGAAAAAGTAGCCTGGAAAGTCGGCTTTACCGCTAACTTACGGTTGCGAGACCCCTTATCAAATTACGGGTTCATCCTGTTAAAATACTCGGCAATACTTTCATTATTAGCTACCGCCCTGCCCTCGCTGGTGCCAAAGGTCAGCTCTGTTTTGCCAGCGGCCAATTGTTCGAATATTGATTCAATAAAATCGCTTACGGCCGGGTGGGCATCGTGGATACCTTTGCCGCCAAGATCGGTATTTAATGCCGGCGGGATAATTTCAATCACCTCGGTATTAGTTGCTTTTAGCTGATGCCTCAGCGACAGCGTAAACGATCTTAAAAACGCCTTTGTAGCACAATAAACCGGGATCTTTGAAAACGGTACAAATGCAAGGCCCGATGTAACGTTCATGATGGTAGTTAAACCCTTTAGCTTTAAAAACAAGTTGGTTAAATGGATAGGTGCGGCAATATTAATAGCGATCTCCTCGCTGGCCTTTGTGTAAAAGTCATCGTCGGCAATGTTCATCCAGTTTTGGATACCGGCGTTGTTTACCAAAACATTGGTGTCGGGATGGTTTGTTGCCACCCAATTAAAAAGCTCGACGCGATCAGCTTCGCTCGAAACATCGCACACTTTGGTGATGACGGTTGGGTACTTTGCGGCAACCTGGTTTAACACGGCCTCGCGCCTGCCGCAAATAATAACGGTGTTGTTTTCGCGGATAAATCTTTCGGTAAGGCCAAGGCCTATGCCCGTAGCACCGCCGGTGATGAGTATTTTGTTGTTTGATAGATTCATGGTGTGTGTTTAATACGTGTTTTTGTTTTAATTAGCGGCGCGTACAAAAGTATGCTTGCCCGATCCTATAAGGCCCACATAAAGATAATTGCCTTCTTCAATGGCTTTTAGCGGCTTACCGTCAACGATTAGCAGGTTGCCACTTGTACCGCTTTTAGGTACATATACCTTAGCCTTTACATTTACAGGGATGGTAAGACTCATAGTGTAGCTTTTCGACCCTCGTTTCCATTCAATGCTGACATCTCCGCGGTCTGTCGGCAATGTACCTTTGGCATAATCGAGGGCGTGGTTAAACTCAAGGGGTTTTACCTGTATCAGTTCGTGCTGCGGTTTAAGTACTTTGATACCCAAAATGTATTCTTCCATGCCCAGCAAACCAACTGCCCCCCAGGGGTGCGACATGCTGTCGTTCCGTTTATCGGCATCCCACGATTCCCAGGTTACCGTTGCACCCTGTGTGATATTTTTGGCCCAGCCGTCCCACTCTGTATTGGTGTATAATTGGATCAGGTGCGCGCCCTCATCGGCCTGGCCAAGGGCCTCGGGCAGGTAACGTACCGTAACCATACCAACGCTCATTTTTTGTTTTTTGATTTCGTTAACGACCGCATCCCGATTAGCTGGCGGCACAAGGCCCATTGCCATAGGGTACATATTGGCATGTTGCGATGTATGCGTGCTCGGTGTAAGATCGGGGTGTAAACCATCAATATACACGCCGTTGGCATTGATCAGGTGCGTGTTGATCGCATTTTTAATATGGAGGGCTTTATTGCCGTAAAGGGCACTATCGGCGGTATTACCTAATACTCCGGCAATTTTGGATAGGACATCGAAATCCGCGTAAGCATAAGCATTGATAACGGTACGGGCTTCGGTGCCCATATCATAACCATAACGCATGGGGCTTGGCCAATCTATAATGCCATACAAATAAGCGCCGCCACCGCCGGCTAAGTTGTGTATAAGTCCTGTCTTTTCGTTTTTATAACGGTCAACGTAGTCGGCTATTTTTTTAAGGCGGGTATAATTGTCAATTAAAAACTGTGCATTACCGGTTTGCTCGTAATAGTCCCAAACCCAAACCAGGTAACTTTGCGTATAATCGGGTATATCGCGCTTGCCGTCAACATTAGGGTATACTGAATTAAGGCGACCATCCGGCCAGTATTGATCCTGCGACTCCATAAATTCAGTCAATACCCGGTCATTCATTACCCGGTCAGCCATCACACTCATGGCCGGTACCGCTTCCGACCATCCATCGCCTAAAAACGAGCCTTTCTCGCGCGTTGGCGTATCCACAAAACCTTCCTGGGCCCCAGCTACCAGCGAGTATTTCATCAGGCCCCAAACCTGGTTTAGCATTGCGTTTGACGAGGTAAAGAAAGAGCGAGATTCGTCGAGCTCAAAATGCCGCATAATAAACTTAACGTTAGCCGTGGTTAGTACATTAGGCGAATTATCCACCTCCAGGTAGCGCATCCCCAAATACACCATCGGTTTAAAAACGGCATCGCCGCCGTTTAATATAAAGTAATAGGCCATGTTGGTGCTTTGGTTTACCTGGGCGTTCACCGTACCATCGTTATTTAGCACATAGCCGCCGCGCAGGCTCACCATATCGCCTGCTGTACCTCCTAAAAAGTTAATTACCGGCATGCCTGCGTAAATTTTCCCCAGGTCTATCAGGTATTTGTTGCCGCCAAGACTGGTTACGGTTACCGGCGTGATTTCTTTTTCGATAACCCGGGTCAGATCGGGCCGCATATTATTGATCCATGGTGCTACCGGGGGGCTGCCTATTTCTTTGGCAGCAGGCCAGGCGCTGTCGTCGCAGCTGGCGGTAAACCAATTGGTTATCGATTTTCGCGAGTCTATCTTATCCAGGTAGCCGTTGCCTTCGCCACCGCGCTGTGGTTGGCCGGTGGTCCAGTATTCGGCCTGGTGTTGTTTCCAGGTACTGTCCGTACCGATGATGGTTTTAGTGCCATCGGTGTATTCGACTATGGTTTTCATGATAAAACCACGCTGGCTGGGAGCCCGGCCTTGCCCACCACCATACCAATGGGTTAAGGCCGCGATCAGGTTTTTTTCGCCTTTGCGGATATTGGCCGTTACATCAAATGCATGGTAGTATTGGTATTGCGGATAATGGTTAACCGAACCTTTGCTAATGAACTGCCCGTTAATGTAGAACTCGTAATTGTGCACAGCCGATATATAGGCTATCGCGCGCTTAACGGCTTTATTATCGATAACCGTGGTTTTGCGGTAGTAAGTATAATCATCTTTATCTGCTGTGTTGCGTTTTACCCATTTGGCACCCGCCCAGTCTTTACTGTCAAACAAGCCGGTGTCAAAATATTGCGTTGCCGAATACGGGCTTGCGTTGCCGTCCTTGTCCCAGGTTTTTACTTTCCAGTAATAGCGGGTGGCGGGTAAAAGCGCACTGCCGGCATAAAAAATATAATCCTGTTTGGCCGATGTTATTTTGCCCGTGTTCCAAACATCGCCAACGTCTGCCGCGAGTTTTGCAGCGCTTGTAGATACCAATATTTGATAGGCCGTTTGCACCTCGTTGGCATCAACATCATTAACGTACCAGCCAAAATAAGGTCTTGACTCCGTGCCTACAGGATTGTATTTGTTATGACAACGCAGGTTTGTTGGTTTACCCGGATTTGACGCTAATAAGGTAAGCGGCAAAAACAAGAGTATGAGAATTGACGAGCAAAAATTAAAGCGATTTTTCATCAGATTGGTTGGGGTTAGAAAGGTTATAGCAGTTGTGGCTGATCGGCTAAACAATTTTAGCAATAAAATAGCAGCTTGCCGGTTTTGCAATGTTTTTTTTACACTTGGAGTCGCAATCACCTATTCTTTGTTTCGGTTATTATGTGTTCATAGCAGTAAGGCTGATCGGACATGGCGGCAGTTAGTTTCTTTTTTATTAGGTTGGAAACATTATTTGTTGTGCAAGATAAGCACCCGCTACCTTTGTCCATCATGCACCGTGCTGTAAAATTCCCTTTATCTTCCTACCTTACCATCTGTCCGCTAAAATATTATTAGGTCGGTGTAACCTTTTATACCCTACCGGGATATTGTTAATAAATAGAGATAAAGAATGACCGATGAGTCGCTAATGCTGTGTGTTAAAAACCAGGATCTGGATAAGGCAGCTATTTTATACGAGCGATACTAAAAGAAGCTTTATCACTTTTTTATGTACAAAAACAATAACGATACCGACAAAAGCGAAGATTGTGTGCAGCAGGTTTTTTACCGGGTTATTAAATACCGGCAAAGCTATACCGAAGGCAATAATTTTAGGATATGGGTGTACAGTATAGCCCGCAACATACAATACCAGGAGTTTAAAGACACGGTGAAAATGAACAACGCGCATGCCAGGTACCAACCCGAAGAAGCCTATACCCTGGTTAACGACGAGCACCGTGCCATGCACGATGCCATGAAATTGATACCCGAACAATATAAAGAGGTATTGGTGATGAGCCGCTTTTTAGGTATGAAGTACGAGGAGATAGCCGAGATAAACAATTGCTCGGTTGGGGTAATAAAAACACGGGTGTTTAGGGCCATGAATAGTTTACGTGAAGCTTATTTTAAAATAGCATGAAAAGAGAAGAGATAGAGCAGCTATTAGCTGATTATGCCAGCGGCGAGATATCGGCAATGGATATGCAACGTCTGGAGGTTTGCTTTGCAAACGACCCCACACTTAAAAAAGAGGCCGGCGAACTGCTAACCATTTGGCAGGCTTTAGGCATCGAAGCCGAAAACCAGTCGGTAGACCAAGCACCCGATCAAGCTTTTTACGCCCTGATAGCCACCGAAAAAGCAACCTTGCAGCCCAAAGGCCGTGTGATACAGATATCTGCCGTTTGGCTAAAAAGCGCCGCGGCTATCGCTGCCTGCGCATTGGCGTTTGTTATTGGCAGGTTTACTGCGCCTTTTGATACTGCACCGCTTGTCCAATATAAAACGGTTTATGTAAAACAGCCAGTGCAGGTGCAACCACAGATAGCAACTTCGGCACCCACGGTTTCTCCGAGCGTAGCAAAAGCACCATTGCAGGGCCAAACCAAAACCAGCGTAACCGAGGTAGTTAATCCCCTGCTTGTTCAGCAAATACGTTCGGTTTTCGCGTCCGAAAGGATGGCCGCCGTAAGCAAATTAGCCGATAGCACACAAATAAACACCGCAAACCTAAACATGCTGGCAATCGCTTTACGCGAAGACCCTAACCCAAGCGTGCGGTTAAGTATTGTGAATGCTCTGCGGCCCATATCGGCACGGCCAAAAATCCAACAGGTACTGATAGCCGCGATGAACCGACAGGACAATTGCATGATACAATCGCAGATAGTCGATCTGCTTATCAACGCTAGGTCCAAACAGGCCATACCGCAAATGATGGCACTGCTGGATGATAAGCACACCGACTCCATGGTGCAAAACAAGATAAAAGGCGGCATAGAGAGTTTTTTATATTAACCTGTAAACAAAGAGATTATCATGAAGAAATTAATTGCATTAATCGCCTTATTCTCGGCCGGAGGGATGTCGTTTGCGCAAAATACGCCGTTCAAGATCAAACTTTCGCAGCCAGACCAATATATCAAAATATGTATGGACCAGGTATCGGCAACCGTTACCGGGTACGATGGCGACGAGCTTATTATCGAAGCGCTACCCGATCCAAACAAACAGGTCCCTGAAGAAGCAAAAGGGCTAAAATTGATATCGATACCGGAGCGCAACGCTGACAACCAGGTGATAAATCCGGTGGTAAAACAATACGGCCCAAATCTCAACATAACTATCCCGCCAGGTGGTTATCGTTATCTCGCTATCAAAGTTCCCAAAACATTGCCCCAACTGGAGGTTGAAATGTTCAACTATTTATCAGGTGGCCGGCTGATCGTAAATGGCATTAACCTGATACGGATACGTGGCATCATCCCTTTTATTAAAGTGGACGATGTATTGAGCTTCGATATAATCAATTTCGATGACTGGAATGATATGAAACCAGAAGAGTTAAGGCCTGATCTCTATGGTACGATAACCTTGATTGATGATGGCAAAGTTATTAAAAAAGCGGCAGCACCCGGGTATTTTGGCAGCACCACAACCATAACCGACGGTAAAGTAACCAGAATGCGTGTTGGCGGTAAAGATTATACCAGGAAAAAAGATATCGACTCGTTGATCAAACGTATACCGATTGACGTTGTGAACGTAAACAAGACGGCAGACACGGTCAGGAAAATCAAGATCAACGGCAAAATATACGCCGGCGATGATCTGCCTGCGGGTTTGATGACCCTGCCTGCATATATGACAATTAGAGCACCAACGCCAAGGTCCATAGTTATAACCAACGTAAAGTGGACTAAACAGCCCATGTTTATCAACGGTAAGTATTACAGCCGCTATTACGAAATTGGTGCCAACCATGCCGATATCGACCTATCAGTGCCCGATACAGTAAAGGCCAACCTTGTTTTTTGCTCGATCTTGGGGCAAATATATTCGGGTTTAGATGCCGGTGCCATAAATGCTTCCGATACAGATATCAAAGCTTTTAAAGCTTCATTCCACCTGCAGCAAGGCATTAAAACAATTCGGCTAAATGGCGGCGATAGCCAGTTTGCCATTACCATGGTAAACAACACCGGCAATATCTATCTGCGCAAGCAAAAATAAATTATCATGAAAAAACTGACGCTTTTATTATTGTTATTTGCATATGCAAGTTTGTGCAAAGCACAGTACACGCTCGATATCATAAACATACCAGCCAAAAACAAGAATATTTTTATCGCAAGCAAAGGTGCTTCGCTGGATATTATAGGTTACGATGGCGACGACATCATCGTTAAACCACTCGCACCAGCGCCAGCTACAAAAGCACCAGCAGTAGCGTCGGGGTTAAAACTTATATCGTCAGCCACCGATGCCGCTGGTAGTTTCAAACCCGAGATCACCCAAAAAACGGATAAAATAATTGCGATAAATTTGCCCGAAAGCAGCTTTAAAGATATCCAGATACTCGTCCCGAAAAATGCCTACCTCAACGTAACTTTTTTTACAGCTTTAAAAGTGCAAAGCGCCCTGACAACCGGCAGTACCCGGTCTAAAATATCGCTCTCCAAATTAAATGGCGAACTAAACCTCATCGGCTCGGCAACGCTCATCTCGCTAAACGATGTTAAAGGTCCGATAACTATCGACGCCCGCGATAATGGCTCGGCTATGGCGGGCGCTCAAAAGGTTATCATATCGTACCTCAATACCGCCAAATTTAAGCCCGTAGAGACTGATAAACCCAAACCGCTCATCAACATTATTGCCCGTTATGCCGACGTAGATATTTCGCTGCCGGCAAGCCTTAAAGCAAGCATCAAAGGCGATATAACCTATGGCGACTTATATTCCGACCTTGCCCTAACCCCTGCCACACCCGATGCAGCGGCCGCAAAAAACCTATACACTAGTAACCTTAATGGCGGCGGCGATATCATTAGCATATACGCCGGTTATGGGAACGTATACATCAGGAAACAACAATCATTTAAAGTAAACTAACGATATGAAAAACCTAATTATATTACTGTTTTTGCTTACAGCGAATGCACTTATTGCCCAAACTCAAAATCTTCCGGGCGTCAAGGAGAAGTCCGTTTCACTAACTACGGCCTTTAAAGTTGATGGAAAGCTGGCCGAATGGGATAACAAATTACAGGCTTATGATAAAAGCATCGACGCTTATTATACCCTCGCCAACAACGCCGAAAATATTTATCTGGCCATACAGGCAACCGATCCCGCCATCATCAAAAAGATATTATCGGGAGGCATTACGCTTACCATTTGTACGTCCGGCCAAAAAAACGACCCTAACGCCTATGGTCTTACCTTTCCGAATATACCCGAAAAAATGCAGGCAGGCGTCACATCAGATGTTAACCAGTTTGCCGAGAAAAGCATTAACCAGGATTCGTTATGCAAGGCCATTAACAAAAATATAGCCTCGTTCGCCAAAGAAATTAAACTTAAAGGGTTTAGTCTATTGACGATTCACTGATATCGGTATACAACGGTTTGGGTATAAGGACTGCATTACTTGTTGATAATAGGTGTGCGCTGACCTACGAGTTAACAATCCCCTTGAAACTTTAAGCTTAGCCGGAAAAAATGGAAAACCCATTGCTTATGAAATTATGTTAACCGGTGCATCGAGCATAAAAACTGCTACGTTTGGCGGGATTACCGTAAGCAATGTGCCGCGTAGTTTATCAACAAAAGAAGGAGATTATCAAATCCTAAATTACCCAACCTATTTTGGGGGTAAGTATCAATTAATAGATCAATAATAAGGCTGTAAAGAAGTAAGACTATTCATGCTGCAAAATAAACAAGCCTTAGGTTTTCAACCTAAGGCTTTGGATGGTATCGTCGGGATGGCGGGATTCGAACCCACGACCTCCAGCACCCCATGCTGGCGCGATACCGGGCTACGCTACATCCCGTAAAGGAGCGACAAATTTATAAAAAGGAATTAAAAAGCAATATTACCGATATTGGTTATTTTGGCGGTGCCTGCGGCGGCGGATGGTGTTGCTGCGGATGATCATAAATACGCCCATTAAGCATAGGGCTATTTCAATGCCGATCATAAAAATGGAATACGGAAAAGGGACGATGCTATCGGTAACCAAAACGATGAGGCATACCAAAAACAAAACCACCAAAACCTGGCTTATCAGTATCCAGCGTTTCGAAATTTTGTTCCAATCGGTATCGCTGCTGTGGCTCCTTGATGATCTTCTTTCTTCCATTTATCCTAAATATTTATCCTCGATGCATTTTTGGGCTAAAAAACTTACCGTTGAAAGATAATAACATTATGTTATAAACACAAATTGTAAAACACCGGCGTTTTGTTTTTGTAACCCTTGAGGCTTTTTTAAGTGCATTATTGCAATAATGGCAACTAAATGAGGCAAATTTATAAAAAAACCGCAAATGCTCTCTATCTAAAATAAAGCCACCGCGTAACAATATAATTATATAGGCAATTGTAGCGTTTTTAAAGCAATGTTTATTACTTTTAACCTATTAAACATTTTATGGGGCCAGTTAGTAACTACGATTTACTGATTCAAAAAATTGACACCTTTATACGCAGGTATTATTTGAATAAACTGCTACGGGGCGCTATTTTTTTGGGTGCCGCTTTATTTACCGGCTTTGTACTGGTTACTTTAAGCGAGTACCTGGGCCACTTTAGCACTTTATTGCGGGGCATCCTGTTTTTTGGTTACCTGTTAACTATCCTAAGCGTATTTGCCTGGCTGGTTTTGCCGCCGCTGCTGGCTTACTTTAACCTGGGCAAAACCATATCGCACGATGCTGCTGCAGAAATTATAGGCACTCATTTTACCGATGTGCAGGACAAACTGCTTAATACATTGCAATTGAAACGCATTGCCGACGAAAACCCTGCCCACAGCAAACTAATAGAGGCCAGTATCGATCAAAAAATTGGCTCGTTAAAACCCATCAGCTTTCCATCAGCAATACGCATTAAAGAGAATGTTAAATATTTGAAATGGGCATTAGTGCCTTTTTGCATTATTGTGATACTCGCTTTTACGGCACCATCGGTTTTAAAAGAGGGTACGGAACGCATTATCAAACATAACCAGTATTTTGCACCTGTCGCGCCTTTCCGGTTTGTGATCACCAATCAAAAACTATCGGCTGTACAGGGCGAAGACCTGAGGCTTGATTTGAAACTCACCGGCGACCAGTTCCCCAATGATGTTTACCTGCAAACCGGCAGCAATGTGTTTAAGCTGGATAAAGAGAGCGTAAGCAGGTTTCATTACCAGTTCTCAAACCTGCAGCAAAACGTGCATTTTAAACTCATCGGTAATGATTTTGCGTCGCCAGATTATGAGATAGCGGTAAACCTTAAACCATCGTTACTGCACTTTGATGTCGCCTTACAATACCCGGCCTATCTGCACAAAAAAAATGAACAGCTAAACAACGCCGGCGACCTGACCATACCCGAAGGTACCACCGTACACTGGCAATTGCATACGCAAAATGCCAGCGAGTTGCTATTTGGGATGAATGGCCATAACCAAATGATACCCGGCAGCGATAATACTTTTTTACATACCGAGCGGGTACTAAAACCTGGCATGTACACATTAAAAGCGCTTAATCAACTGGTTGACCATGGCGACTCAGCAACCTACCGCATTAATGTTGTTGCCGATCAGCCACCATCGATCATCGCCGATGAAAAAGCGGATTCGATAAGCAGCAAGGCCATTTATTTTAATGGTAAGATACAGGACGATTATGGGTTTTCGGCGCTTACGTTCCATTATACCATCGACTCGCACGATAATCAAAAGCCGCGGGTACTGACCTTGCCTGTAAAGGCCGATCTGAGCGGCGTACAGTCAGACTTTTTTTATTACTGGAATTTGAAAGAGATGGGCGCCAAACCCGGCGACGTGGTAACCTATTATTTTGAAGTTGCAGATAATGATGCTGTAACCGGGCCGCAAAAGGTACGCACTGCCGAACACGTTTTGCACATGCCAACCGAGGAAGAAATGAGCAAGCAACTGGATGCGGGCACACAATCGGTTAAGCAAAAAATGCAGTCGGCCATTAAACTTTCGGCTGAGGTGGAGCGCGACGCGCAAAAGCTTAACCAAATGCTGCTGAACAAAAACTCGCTATCTTTCGATGAGAAGAAACAGGTTGAAGAGCTTTTGCAAAAACGCCAGGAGCTGGAAAACCTGGTGAAAGATATCCAAAAAGAAAACAGCCAGAACATGGTTGACCGCCAGGAAAACAAACAACAAGACCAGGAGATATTGGAGAAGCAAAAACAGATAAAAGATCTGTTTGACCACGTGCTTGACGAGAAGACAAAAGAACTGCTAAAACAGCTGCAGCAAATGCTGGAGCAAAACCAAAAAGACCCCGCGCAGGATCAGTTGCAAAAAATGCAGATGGACAGCAAATCGCTAAAAAAAGAACTGGACCGTATGCTGGAGTTGTACAAACAACTGGAGTTTGACCAAAAGCTGAACGAAAACATTAATAAGCTGCAAAAAATGGCCGATGAGCAACAAAAGCTGTCGGATGAGTCGAAAAAGCAAGACAGCGACCCCAAGCAGTTACAAGATAAGCAAGACCAGTTGAAGAACGATTTTAAGGACGTCAAAAAATCGCTCGAAGAGACCAAGGAAAAAAACGAACAGCTTGAGCAGAAAAACAATTTTGAGGAGCCCAAAAAGGACGAACAGGATATTGACGAGCAAATGGACAAAAGCAGCCAGGAGCTAAATAAAAACAATAAGCAAAACGCCTCGCAGGCACAGCAAAAGGCCGCAAAACAAATGCAGCAGATGTCGCAAAAGCTAAAAGAAATGCAGCAGCAAGACGAGGAAAACCAGGCCGAAATTGATGTTGCGGAGCTACGCGGATTGATCAAAAACCTGGTTAACAGCTCGTTCGACCAGGAAAAAACCATGCAAACCTTGCGCAACCTTAATACCAATGACCCCGCTTACATTGGCTGGGCCCAAAAGCAAAAGGACATTAAAGACAATTTAAAAAATGTGGAGGATAGCCTGTACTCGCTAAGCAAGCGTGTACCGCAAATACAATCTACGGTAAATAAAGAAATAGCGGCAATTAACACGAATATTGACCAGGCCTTAAACAACCTGGGCGACCGCCGTACCAGCGAAGCCAACCGTAACCAGCAATACGCCATGACATCAATGAACAATCTGGCGCTGCTGCTGGCCGATGCTTTGGATAACGTACAAAACTCCATGAAAAGCTCAAAGAGCGGTAAAGGCAAAAAGAAACAGCCCTCGTTATCGCAACTGAGCAAAATGCAGCAGCAGCTTAACCAAAACATGCAAAAAATGCGCGATCAGATGCAAAAGGATGGTAACCCGGCACCGGGCAAACCCGGCCAGCAGCAGGGTAAAGATGGGCAACAAGGCATGAGCGAGCAGTTGGCAAAAATGGCCCGCGAGCAGCAGCAGATACGCGAAGCATTGCAAGAAATTAACCAGCAAGAAAACAAAGACGGCACAAAAGGGTTAGGCAATTTGGATAATATATCCAAACAAATGGAACAAACTGAGAAAGATCTCGTAAACAGGAAAGTATTGGATGAAACCATAAAACGCCAGCAGCAGATACAGACCCGCTTATTGGAGGCCGAAAAAGCCGAACAGGAGCGCGAGCAGGAGCAACGCAGGGAGAGCAATGCCGGTAAAGATATCCCACCTGGTTATATAAAAGCATTACAAAACTATCAGCAGGTAAAGGCTAAGCAAACCGAGCAAATACAAACGGTGCCGCCAACCCTTAACTATTATTACAAAAACAAAATCAAGATATATTTTGATCAAATTAACGGTAAGTGATATGGAGCAGCACAATATAGATACCAGCGAATTATATACTTTGCAGCTGCCATCAAAAATGGAGAGTTTAAACGCCCTCGAAAACCTGATTGAAGAGATGGCGGCCAAATACAATATACCCGACGATACTTTTGCCAATATGATGACCTGCCTAAACGAGGTGTTTATTAATGCCATTGTACACGGCAACAAGCTGCAGGAAGATAAAAAAGTGATCGTAAACGCCGAAGTTGACGGCAGGCGTGTAACCTGGACCATTACCGACGAGGGCCCGGGTTTTGATTACAACCAATTGCCTGACCCCACAGCGCCCGAAAACCTGGAAAAGGAAGCAGGCCGTGGTGTTTTTATTGTGAAACAACTGGCAGACCAATGCATATTTAACACGGCAGGTAACGAGGTAGAACTGCTTTTTAAATTTTAATATGCCCCGCATACCCGTTTTCTTTTTTGAAGAGGATACCCGTTTCAAGCCCAAAAACAAAAGTGCTTTACGCCAGTGGATCAAAGATACCGCTGAGGCCGAGGGTTATCAACTAAAAGAACTGAATTACATTTTTTGCTCGGATAATTACCTTATCGGGATAAACAGGCAATACCTTAACCACGATACTTACACCGATATCATTACGTTCGATAATTCGGAAACCGACAGGACAATTGTGGGCGATATATTTATATCCATTGAGCGCGTACGCGACAACGCCGCTAAATTTGCCACCGGCGAAACCGATGAACTGCACCGGGTAATTATACATGGCGCATTACACCTGTTGGGCTATACCGACAAAACCAAAAGCGCCAAAACCCTGATGACCCAAAAGGAAGACGATTACCTGGCACGGCGCAATTGCTGATCAACCATTACATCCCTGATCAAACACCTCCATTTTTACACATCACGTAAACGTAACATTTTCAATATCAATGGCTCGTTCACAAAAATCTGCGTAAAATTGTAAAGCAAATTAAATACCGGGGCAACCATATAAGCCCAAACAAAGTATATATCAAAAACTTAAAAACTAAACTAAAACTATTAAATCATGAAAATTTTAGCATTGATCTGCACATTGTTGTTTTTAGCCCCCTCGTCGGCTTACGATTTTAAATTGAAAAGTATCGAGGGCAAAGAGTTTAGCCTGGCTAAATACAAAGGCAAAAAAGTATTGATCGTTAACACGGCATCGCAATGCGGTTATACGCCGCAATATGCCGAGCTGCAAAAACTGGCCGAAACCTATAAGGATAAGTTGGTAGTGGTAGGTTTCCCGGCCAATAACTTTGGCGGTCAGGAGCCCGGTACCGACCCAACTATTAAAGAGTTTTGCAAAGCCCGTTATGGCGTTACCTTTCCGCTAAGCACCAAGATCAGCGTAAAAGGCGATGATATTGACCCCTTGTTCAAATTTTTAACCAACGAGCCAAACCCTGATTTTACCGGCGAGATCAAATGGAATTTTGAGAAATTTTTGATCGACGAAAATGGTAAACTGATACACCGCTACCGTTCGGCAACTACGCCAATGTCGCCCGAAATTACCAAGGCGATCTAAAACATATCGCCACATCAAATACAAAAAAGAGGCTGCCTGGTTAAAAGGCAGCCTCTTTTTTGCATAATTGTTTGCTATTCGTATCTTTTTCTAAAAAAAATGCAGAAAGTGCAAATAAAAATTCAGTATCTTTAACATTTAGTTAATATACAAAACAATATCTTTACCCAATATTTAACACCTCACAAATGAAAATCAAACACCTGCTTGCCTGGACACTGCTGGCAATTACAATCGCTTCATGTTCAAAAACAGTTAGCCCAGATGCTTCGCAAAATAACCCTGTACTAACCGTTGGTACGGGCGGGACAGGTACTGTTACCAATCCGTCAACCATTCCGTATTCAATTATCGAAAACTTTGAGTATGGTAGCAAGTCGGCGTACGCTGATGCCAATGTAACATTGGGCACCGGCTCGTGGGATTTTAACGATGCATTGATAGGCAATACATCAAGCGATGCCAAGGACGGCATATGGGCTGCACGTTTACGTACGGGCTCGTTAGGTATGAATTTTGACATATCCGGTTTAACCACTATAGCCATTAGCCACGCTAAATATGGTAGTGATGCCGCTACCACCTGGCAGTTAATGCAATCTACCGATGGCGGTGTTACCTATACCCAACTGGGCACAACGATAAACGAAAGCTCTACTACTTTGGTAACCGACTCGTTTAAAGTAAGCACCAGCGGAAAAATACGTTTCAAGATCGTTAAAGCATCTGCAACGGTGCGTATAGATATTGATGACATCACCTTTAAAGGTTTTGGCAACCCGGGCGTAGTAGTAACTGTGCCCGACACGCCGCCGGTAGATACCACCGGCGTATCTGCAGGCGCAGCTGCGGCCAGGGGTGTGAATTTTGGTGCCGATGCGCCACCATCAGCAGGCGATAACAGCAATATGTTATTTGGCAACCCATCGGGTGCAGCAACCGTGTCTACCGATAATTTGTTGATAGACCAGCACTATTATGTAGAAAGCTACAACGCTACGCGCGGCACGCCAAATTGGGTAAGCTGGCATTTGGATGCCACCAATACCACAAACGCCACAGGCCGTTTGGATAATTTTGCCGCATTTGCCGGATTACCAACCGGTCTTTTCCAGGTACAAAGTAACAGCTACTCGGGCACCGGTTTCGATCGGGGGCACAATTGCCCATCTGCCGACCGTACCAGCTCGGTAAATGCCAACTCGGCAACCTTTTTGATGACCAATATGATACCACAGGCGCCACAAAACAACCAGCAAACCTGGGCCAATTTGGAAAATTACCTACGGTCATTAACCTCATCGGGTTACGAAGTTTATATCATTATGGGCAGCTACGGTACAGGTGGTACAGGCAGCGCGGGTACATTTAACACGATTACCAACGGCCACGTTACAGTACCAAGCAATGTTTGGAAAGTAGCGGTAATTATACCTGTTGGCAACGGCGACCTGTTTAGGGTTACCAATACCACCCGTGTATTGGCCGTTAATACGCCTAACATCAACTCCATTAATTCGGACTGGAAACAGTATATCGTAACCGTGCGCTCAATTGAAGCGGCTACCGGTTATAACCTGCTATCGGCATTGCCGCAAAGCGTGCAGGATGCTGTTGAGGTTAAATTAGACCCGGGTATTTAATTCGGCCGATAGCTTAAAATTTTTAAAAAGCCTTCTGAGAAATCAGAAGGCTTTTTTATGGTCGATAAATGCAAATAAAACTACTGCCGGTGGCGATCTTTAAAAACAATTTATTAACTTGTACGCTATGTAGTACAGGTTATTTAATATTGATCAATGATTAAGATCCGCTTCATTTTTTTTATTCTCGTTTTTTGTAGCGCCCGATCCATCGCGCAAACGTACCTGCAACCGCCGCTCAATATCGAAAACACTTATAAAAAAGCCACCCGTACACTGAGCGGCAAACCAGGCAAAAACTACTGGCAAAACACAGCCGACTATAACATAACCATAAACTTTGAACCGACCACACGCACGCTCACCGGCACGGTAAGCATTGATTATACCAATAACAGTCCGGATACCTTAAAACAACTTTGGTTTAAACTTTACCCCAACTTTTATAAGCGCGGCGTAATGCGCAATTATAAAATGGACGCCGTTGACGGCGGCGATGGTGTGCAGATCAAAAAAATGACGATCAACAATACCGACCAGAATGCCGAAAATATCAATATTGAAGGTACCAACATGTCGGTCAATATTGCGCCGTTGTTAGCGCAGCAAAAACTGCATGTCGATATCAGTTACTCGTATGTGTTAAACCGTACGTCGCATGTGCGTACCGGGCAAATAGATTCGGGCTCGTATTTTATCGCGTACTTTTTTCCGCGGATAGCTGTTTACGACGATATTGATGGCTGGAACAAATACCCGTATTTAGGCACCGAGGAGTTTTATAATGACTTTTGCCATTTTAACGCCCAGATCACTGTGCCCGGCAATTACCAGGTTTGGGCTACCGGCGATCTGAAAAACGCGTCGGAAGTGTACAACGATAAGATCGTAAAATTGATAGCCCAGGCCGAGAAGACCGACAGCGTGACGCATATTGTTACCGAGGCTGACCTTGCGGCGGGCAACATCACCACCAAAAACAAGCTGAACACCTGGAAATTTGAGGCTGACAATGTAACCGACTTTGTGTTTGCTACCAGCGATCATTATTTGTGGTACGCGGCAAGCCCTGTGGTGGATAGCCTTACCGGGCGGCGTACGCGCGTTGATGCCGTTTTTAACCAGGTACACAAGGACTATTACGAAGTGATCAATTACGCCCGAAAAACGGTGTGGTTTATGAGCTACAGCTTTCCTAAATGGCCGTTCCCGTATCAGCACGAAACCGTGGTTGATGGTTTGGACCAGATGGAGTACCCCATGATGGTGAATGATAACCCACTCGAAAAAGCGGAAGACGGAATAGAGTTGACCGACCACGAGGTTTTCCATACCATGTTCCCGTTTTATATGGGTATTAACGAAACCAAGTACGGCTGGATGGACGAGGGCTGGGCAACCGTGGGCGAGTGGACCATTACCCACCTGATAGACCCAAAGATCATAGATAACTACGCTATAGCGGATTATGAAAACGACGCAGGAAAGGAAGATGATGTACCGATCATTACCTTATCGCCGCAGCTGAGCGGAGTGAGTTATTTGACTAACTCTTACCCTAAACCAGGTTTGGGTTATTTGTACTTACGCGATATGTTAGGCGACGCGCTTTTTACCAAAGCGCTGCATAATTATATTGAACAATGGCATGGCAAACACCCCATGCCTTATGATTTTTTTAATTGCATCAATACGGGCGCGGGCACCAACCTCAACTGGTTTTGGAAAAACTGGTTTATTGACCGCGGCACACCTGACCAGGCCATCAGTAAAGTTACCGCGAGAACCAAGAAGGAATTTGTGGTGACCATTACCAACGTGGGCACTAAAATGGTGCCTGTTGACCTGACTGTTTATTACAAAGACGGAACCACCAAAGTGATCCATAAAGATGTATCCTGCTGGAAAAACGGGAATAGGGCCATCGCTATTGAAGTGATCGCAGAGAAGCCTATTGATAAATTAATACTGGGCGGCGTTTACGATGTGGATGTAAACAAGTCGGATAACGTGTATGTTTTTAAGTAATGATAATTCCCCTTTTGAGAGGGGCTAGGGGTGGGTTTCTACGCGCGACGAAATAACACATCCCCGCCAACGCACATCCCGAGACACCCCTTCTCGAGAAGGGAGTTTAGCTGTATAGGCGTCTTGTTAACGGTGTGATAAAGACGATAGCTTAGGCTTTTACACCCACCTTTTCGCCAATCTTGACCAGCACTTCGGTTTGTTTGGCAGATTGTTCGATGATATCTGCATCGGGCTGGATAGCGCCTTTTTTAAATAGCTGAATCACGGTTGAGCCGCCGAATTCGAACCAGCCTTTTTCTTCGCCACGCTTAAATGTATATGGACCATACTGCCGTTGCACTACTTTTCCAACAAACAAAGCCCCTACCTCGATGTGCAATACCTTGCCAAAGTTTTCGGTGTGCAATACGGTTAGTTCGCGGTAGTTTTTGGCCATTACCGATTTAGTTTCGGCAAGGGCGATGCGGTTTACCGAGTGCAGAATCCCTTTTATTTTTTGCACCTTATCCTGGTGGCCGTTATCAATATAACCGTACCGATGATAATCTGATGGGGCCAGGCGGTAAACAAAACACCAGCCATCGGCAAACTCTTTAGCCAACGCAGCATTTTTTACCAGGTCGTTGAGCTGATACCAGTAACCTTTTACAGGGACCTGGTTAACTTTATTGAGATCCCAGATGATGAGGCGTGAATCGGCAGGCGAAATAAGGTGCTCAGGTGTTTGGTCGATCGGCCTTGCTTCGGGCTTTAACTCGCGGATAAAGAAATCGTTGAAACTTACAAATGAGCTGATCGGCCGCTTGATCTCATTGACATCAATATCATAATGTTTGATGAAAACCGGTATCTGTTTGAGGCTTTTTTTGCGCTTCATTACCCTGCCGTAGGCGGTGGATACAAAGCGGCGTTTGAGCACCAGGTTGGTCAACAGTTTACCGGCAAGGGTTTTATACAAAAATATCAGTCCATCTACTTTAAAAGCATTTTCTTCGATGGTTTTTTTTGTTTTTCGGTCGTAGATGTAAACTGGCATGCGGCTATCCGATTATGATGATTTTAACTTTGCCAAAACCGTTTGACCGCTTTTTACCGCGTCGTTAACCTGTACGCTGACAGGCGAATCGGCCGGTAGCATTACCTCTACATTGGAGCCGCCCATAGCAAAACCCAATTGATCACCCTGAGTGATAGCACCTCCTTTGCTGGCGTAGGTAACCAGGTGTTTGGTATAACCGGGTAATTGACGATACACGATAATGGTTCCGGTTTTGCTTTCGATGACCACAGTAGCGTGCCCGTTAGTTTGCGTGTGTTTTATAGTTCCCCTCATCGGGCTGCGGTTAACCCGTACATCTGTTAATGCAATGGTTATTGATATTTTGGTATAGCTGCCCTGGGCAAATTCGTTTTCATCAACCTGGGTAATGGCAGTAACGATACCATCTGCCGGGCTCAAAATTGCCTTATCATTTGTTATAATTTCAATGGCAGGGTCGCGGAAAAACCAAATGGTGCCGGCAAAAAACACCAGCGACAAAATATAAACCAACCACTTAAACACAAATGCCTGTGGCGCATAAAATTGGATTACGGCATTAAGCAGGAAGATGATGAGAATACAGATAGCTATATTGGTGTAACCGGCTTTATGAATGGTCATGATGATGTTGATGGCTGGTTGGTAGAAATTTAATTAATAATCCAAAAATACTAATTTGTGATTAAGTAAAGATAGGCAAAAACGATAGGTGCCGATAGGAATAAACCATCAAAGCGATCTAATAAACCACCATGACCGGGCAGTAAACTGCCGGAATCCTTGGCGTTAAGGCTACGTTTCAACATGGATTCTACCAGGTCGCCCATGGTGCCAAAACAACCGATCAAAACTGCCATGCCGCGCCAGCTCCAGCGGTCAACCTCGGGCAAATAATAGCCAATGATACCCGAAATAAAAACGGCGAATAATACGCCGCCAATAAAACCCTCCCAGGTTTTTTGCGGAGAGTGGCGTTCAAAAAGCTTGGTACGCCCCAACCAGCGGCCAACTACATAAGCGCCGGTATCGTTTGACCAAAGCAGCAGCATAAACGCCAGCGGGAAGTGGTAACTGTATTTGCCGGTGATAAACGCCAGGCCAAAAAAGAAACAAAAAGGGGCTATCGCGTAAGCTAAACCAGCAACGGTGTAGGCTATGTTGGTAAACGGGTATTCGGACTTTTTAAACAGCTCGGCAATAAAAATGCTGCCTATTACCGGGATGATGATCAATAAAAACTTGGAGTCGATGTTTAAAACATAGTGCAGGCCTATGCCCACAAAAATACAAATGCCACCAAGCAGGCCCACGATCAGGTTTGGCGTAAAGTTAGCGGTACGCACCATTTTATAAAACTCGTTAAGGCACAAAAGGCTTAGTAAAGCAAAAAAAGCGGTGAATATCCATTGGCCGCTTAACAGCGCGGCAAGCATAATAACTATAAAAAAAAAGCCTGTTATGGCGCGTGTCTTCATAAATTCAACTTTGGTTCCGAATGATCACCTCAATTGCCGTGCTAAAATCTTCCTGGTGAATGTACACCTCGGCCAGGTTTGCCAGATCTTGTTTGTTGATCAATACGCTGGCTATCTGGTGTTCAAAAAGCATTTGCTTTACAATCTCTGACTGATAATAATTCGTCGAGGTGTATATTTTTATCCAATTTTTTTCCATTATACGGGCAATGCTTTTTTGGATGCTGCAATATTACGATAAACTACAAACAAAAACGCAGTGGATATGATGCTCAATGAAATAATAGCGTAATTAAAATGGCTCGCGTCCGGATCGATGGTGGTCATTTTTTGTTTGAAAAGGTAAGTGAGCACCACCTGGCTGCCGTTATTGATAAAATGCCCCCAAACACCGGTCCAGACACTGCCGCTATAAGCAACAAAATATCCAAAGAAAACGCCCAGCATCAGGCGCGGTACAAAACCAAAAAACTCCATGTGGATCAGGCTGAAAATGATAGCCGCTATCCATATCCCCCAATGGGTACTTTTGGTCCAGCGGGTAAAAATGGTTTGGATACAACCACGAAACAAAAACTCCTCGGCAATAGCGGTAAGCAAACCAACTACCAGCAAAACAAACAACATCTGGCTTAAAGTTTTCATTTGCAGGAGGGTCCCGGTTTCGGCCTGGGCTTCATCTTCGTGCTGCTTCATCCAATCGTACACCCCTTGCAACCAATGCGGAAAAACCATTTTTTGATTCATGTCGACCAGCCAGGCCATGGCGGGTGTGGAGAAAAGCATCACCGCAAAAACCAATACAAAAAGCAGTGGCGATATTTTGATGGCTGGCTTTAAATATTCCTCCGGCTCCCTTACAATAAATCGCCCAAAAATAACGGGCGCAACAAATAGCGGGATGGTGGTACTGGATATCTGAAATATCCAGAGCGTATTGATAACACCCGGGTACGCCATATCCAAAGTTGCCATGTGGTTTATGGCCTGCATGCCATAAATTGGCAATACGATAACCACACCGATGAGTGTGCCCAGCAACATGCAGCCTATCACAACAGCCGCAAGTATTAAAAATTGCATGTACGGGTGCAGGCTGGTAGTGTGGCTTTCTTTCATTTGAGTTAATATTTGTACTTTTGCAGCGTTTAAAGATAAGGCATGTCAGTCCAAATTGGAAATATTGATCTGGGGAATTTTCCGCTGTTGCTTGCGCCGATGGAGGATGTGAGCGATCCGCCCTTCCGTTATGTGTGCAAACAAAACGGTGCCGACATGATGTATACCGAGTTTATCTCATCCGAAGGGTTGATACGCGACGCTGCCAAAAGTCGCGCTAAGCTGGATATTTTTGAATATGAGCGCCCTATCGGAATACAAATTTTTGGCAGCGACATTAACAGCATGCGCATGGCTACAGAGATAGCTACCCTTGCCGGGCCCGACCTGATGGATATTAACTACGGCTGCCCGGTAAAAAATGTGGCCTGCCGTGGCGCAGGTGCCAGCCTTTTGCAGGACATTGATAAAATGGTAGCCATGACCAAGGCCGTTGTTGAAGCGACGCACCTACCTGTTACCGTTAAAACCCGCCTCGGCTGGGACGATAATACCAAAAACGTTTATGAAGTGGCCGAACGCCTGCAGGATGTTGGCATTAAAGCCTTAACCATACATGGCCGTACCCGCGCGCAAATGTACAAGGGCGTTGCCGACTGGACGCTGATCAGCGAGATCAAGAAAAACCCGAGGATACAAATACCCATTTTTGGAAACGGGGATATCGATTCGCCCGAAAAAGCGGCCAACTGGCGCATGGAATATGGCGTTGATGGCATGATGATCGGCAGGGCTGCCATTGGGAACCCCTGGATATTCCGCGAGATCAAACATTTTTTTGCCACCGGCGAGCATTTGGAAAAACCAACTATTGCTGAGCGCGTTGACAGCTGCCGTATCCATTTACAGAAATCAATAGAGTGGAAAGGCCCCAAAACGGGTGTTTTTGAAATGCGGAGGCATTATTCCAACTATTTTAAAGGGCTGGATAATTTTAAAGAGTTTAGGATGAGGTTAGTATCAACCGAAAACATTGACGAATTATATGACCTTTTAGAAACTATTAGCCAGCAATATTCGTTAGAAATGGCGTAGTTATTGATTAGCCTTTACCGTATTATTTTACCAGTACTTTTCCGGCTGTTGCTCTGCAACAAATTTGTTAATGGTTTGCTATAGGAAAAGCGCTTTTTTTATTTATGTTTGAATTGAAAGTTTACCCATATGGTCAATACAATTACTGAAGGTGTTAAGGTTTCGGTCGAGACGGTCTACCAACCCGAATATTCAAATCCGGCCAACGATCATTTTATGTTTGCTTACAAGATCAATATCGAAAATGTGGGTAGCACAGCTGTGCAATTGCTGCGCCGCCACTGGACGATATTTGACTCGAACGGTACCAAACGCGAAGTGGAGGGCGAAGGCGTTGTTGGCCTGCAGCCTGTTATTGAGCCTGGCCAATCGCACGAGTATGTATCGGGCTGCAACCTTAAAACCGATACCGGAAGCATGAAAGGCACGTACCAAATGATGCGCCTGCTGGATGGTGTTTTGTTTGATGTGACCATCCCCGAGTTTTATTTGATAGCGCCGTATAAATTGAATTAAGGTTTATTTAAAAATATTTGAGAACCCGCGATGAGCGGGTTTTTTGCGTTTTTAATGGGGTTAAAACTTGCCTGAATCAGCAATTATTGCTATATTGTGAATTGAGGTGAAGCGAATAGGTTCAAAATTTATTTATGAAAAATACCGACAAATACCACCCTGTTAAAATAGAATCAAGAAGCAAGAATTAAGACAACAAACCAACGTTCAAACATTGCAACATTCAAACGTTCAAACAAAATTAAAAACACCGACAATTACCCCCCTGTTTGGATAAAAGAACAAAGAGCAAGGATCAAATACAAAAAACAAAATGAAAATACCGACAATTACCCCCCCCGTTTTTTGGCGCGGTAGCGCAAAACAATAACCTAATAACTCAGTAACCCAATAACTTTCCAACCTTTCAACATTCAAACCTTTCAACAAACATTAAACATGCCTTTTAACTATTCATACTGGGAGCAAACCGCTTTTGTTGGTTATTTTGATGTAGTGATCATCGGCAGTGGGATTGTTGGACTCAACGCGGCTTTGCATTTAAAAACCAGCCAGCCAAAGTTGCGGGTGCTGGTATTGGAGCGTGGCTTTTTACCCAGCGGCGCAAGTACCAAAAACGCGGGCTTTGCCTGCTTTGGGACGGTATCCGAACAATTGGCGTTATTGAAACATGCCAGCGAAGATGAGGTTGTGCAACTGGTTGATTATAAATACCGGGGATTGAAACGGCTTCGCGAAAAGCTGGGCGACGAACGGATCGCTTATGAAGAGCATGGCGGTTACGAACTGTTCATGGATGGCGAAAAGGCTAAAGCCGATGAATGCATTGGCGAGATCGAACGGCTTAATCGTTTGCTGCAACCGGTTACCGGCCTAAACAATACTTATACTACCGCCGATGAGCGGATCGGCGGTTTTGGGTTTAAAGGCGTTGGCCGGATGATCTACAACCAATGCGAAGGGCAAATACATACAGGCCGCATGATGCGCGTTTTACTGGCCAAAACGCAGGGCAACGGGGTTTTGGTTTTGAATAACTGTGCTGTAGACCAGATCGAGCATAAAGAGGATCATATCAATGTGGTAACGCGGCAAGGTAATTTTAGGGCCGGCAAAGTAATTTTGGCGACCAATGCTTTTGCCAAGCAACTGTTCCCGCAATTGCAGGTGGTACCTGGCCGGGGGCAGGTGCTGGTTACCAAGCCGATTGATGGTTTAAAAATAAAGGGCACTTATCACTTTGATGAGGGGTATTATTATTTCCGCAACGTGTTTGACCGGGTACTTTTTGGCGGCGGACGCAACCTGGATATGGCGGCAGAGCAAACCACCGAGTTTGGCCATACGGATGCCGTTAAGCAAAAGCTGTTTGAATACCTTGAACGGGTTATTTTACCAGGACAAAAATTTGAGGTAGATTACTGGTGGAGCGGGATCATGGGTTTTGGCGATGACATTAAGCCCATCATCAAGGAGGTAGAGCCCAATGTTTTTTGCGCTGTACGCTGTAATGGCATGGGCATAGCCATGGGAACGCTTGTTGGTGAAGAGGTGGCCGGTTTGGTGATGAACAGCTAAGCGGCGCTATCGTCACTCCACCCAAAACAATGCTTCAATTTCCTGCCTGATGTCAAATGGAATATCCGGATTGATGACGTGTACAGACAACGTTTTTTCGCCTTTGATGGAAACGCAATCCATGATGTGGAGTTTGGCTTGTACGAAGTAATCATGGTGTTTTTGTTCAATGGATCTGAGGTGACCCAATACGAACTGAAATTCTGACATACTGATCTGGTTTAGTAACAAAACTAACTCCCTATCAGTCAACTAAAAATGACCTTGGTCACTAAATTACTTTAGCAAGCTTTGCAGCTTATCCCTCAGCTCCTGGCCGTGCAGGTTACGGGCGAGTACGGTGCCGTCTTTAGCGATCAGGAAGTTATCGGGGATGCCGGATACGCTGTACATGAGGGCAGGAACGCAACGGTCGCCCCGCAGGTCGCTCACATTGGCCCATTCCAGGCCATCCTGGGCGATGGCATCAAACCATTCTTTTTTGTCGAGGTCTAACGATACCCCTAAGATAGCAAAGCCTTTGTTTTTACACCGACGGTAGGCAGCAACCAGGTTTGGGGATTCGCTACGGCAGGGGGCGCACCAGGAGGCCCAAAAATCGAGCAACACCACTTTACCGGCAAAGTCGGACAGTTTGACAATTTTACCATCGGGCGTGGCCAGCGCAAAATCGGCATATTTGTCGCCGATCTTAATGTTCTTGTTGAGCATTAAATACTCAGCTATATTTTTGCCATAAATTGTAGTCTTGATCTCGGGAGCGAGGTTATCGTACAAAGGCTGCGCTTTGTTTTTCCCTAAAGCGGTGGCGTAGGTGTTGAGTGTTTCGGCGCTCACAATGGAGTTGGGGTTTTCTTTGACAAATTGAGCGGACAGAATAACTTCTTTTTCACGTAAAGCATCAAATTGTTTGAAAAGGCTGGCGCGATTAAGACCGAAACTGTCGCGTTGAGCAACCTGATTTAAACTATCGGTTGATTGGTGAACCGGCTTAACCATCGCATCGAGCTTTTGCTCGTCAAGCTGTGTTTCGGAGCCGGTGATCACCGCATCGTGAAACTTGCCTTTGGTAGCGGTAAAAGCTATATCCGCGTTTTCGATCCACAAAAAGGTGTAATCCTCATTGTTTTTGGTGGTGAGCATTACGTTGATGGTTTTGCCGTTTATTTTACCCTTCAGGGTGAACTTGCCATTGGCAATTTGGGTGGAGTCGATAATATTCTGCTTTTGGCCGGGCGTCGCATCCTGCAGGTAAAGTTTGGTACTATCGGGAAAACCAGTTACGGTGCCGTTGATGGTAAAGCCATTGTTGGTGGATTTGGATGGTCGCAACAAGAACCAGGCGGCAATAATGGAGGCGGTCAGTACTAAAATGATAGCGAGTTTTTTCATGGCTGATGTTCTGCGCAAAAGTAAATCATTATATTTATCATCAATCTATACCCATGAAAAACATTTGTATACTAACGATCATGTTGCTGATGTGTCAACGCACGTTAGCCCAAAACCCCAATAGCGAACGCGACGAATACTTTATTTTAGGCACGCTTGACGATTATATGGGCAGGCTACACGACCCCCGTTTTAAAGACCGGGTGGATGAATACTACCACTATGAAAAAAGCCTGGCGATGCGCGTTGATTCGTTATTAAAAAAGACTTACCCATTGATGCCCTTGAGGCTGAATGCGGATAAAAGCAGATACGATATCTACTCAGCAGATATTGCAGCAGTTTTTGATGAGTACTATGATTTTGTACCAAGCGGATCATCCACAATGGCGCGCGAACCTATTTTGAGGGGTACGTTAAAAAAGGATATATTTAAAAACAACGATGAAAAACTGGCTTTTTTAAGCGGCGCTTATGCCCGTTACCGCCAGGATGTGGATACTGCGTATTGTATACGGATAGCCAACTCAGCAAGTAAAGCCAGGGTTTGTTATGAGATACTTAAGGAGTTAAACTGTAAAGCTTCCTATCAAATATTGGCGTATATACCTACCGGGCACGCGGTATATTTTCATCCCACACCGCGTGTGGCGGCTTATTTGAAAAAGTATGCAGGTATTAGCGACCAGATAAACAAAGACATGCAGTTGATGACCGACAGCATTATGAATGCACATCGAAAGAAGAACTAACCAGTTTAAAACAGACTTACCAGGCGCTCTAATGCCATACCGCGTGACCCTTTGATCAATATGGTGGCGTTTTTGATTGGATTAGCTTTCAGTGCCGCAATGGCATCTTCGGCGGTGGCATAAAACGGAGCGTTTACTTTTCCCCTGCTTTTGTAAAACTCGTGGCCGACGAAGATGTGCTGATCTGCCGGAGTTTGCATGGCTTTCGCGATGACGGCGACATGCTCAGCGGGTGATTCATCACCCAGCTCAAACATATCACCCAGTATCAGCACCTTGTGTTTGGCTTCGAGTTTACCAATGTTATCGATGGCTACGGCCATACTGCTGGGGTTGGCGTTGTAATAGTCGCAAATCAGCGTATTGGTTTCCGTTTTGGTGATCTGCGAGCGATTGTTTTGCGGCTTGTACCCGGCAATGCCCGCGATGATCTCATCAGGCGAAAGCCCAAAAAAGTTGCCGATGCAAATGGCGGCCAATATGTTATCCAGGTTGTAGGCACCGGTTAATTGCGATTGAACAGTATGATATTCACCATCTTTTAGCTTCCATTTCAGTTTTAGGAAAGGGTCGTTCTCCAACAATTCGCCCGAAACGGTATTTGCGGTTTGGTGACCATAATAAACCACATCGGTTAAAGCCCGTTCGGCAACCATGTTTTTTAAAACGGGGCTATCATCGTTAACAAAGGTTACACCTAAGTGCGCTTTCAGAAAATCCAGCAGTTCGCCTTTACCTTTTTTAACGCCTTCGGTACCGCCAAAACCTTCAAGGTGCGCTTTGCCCACATTGGTAATGAGGCCGTGGCTTGGTTGGGCGATGCTGCAAAGGAGTTCGATCTCTTTTTGGTGATTGGCGCCCATTTCTATTACGGCCATTTCGATTGTATTGTCAATAGCCAAAATGGTTAGCGGCACACCGATATGGTTATTCAAATTGCCTTTGGTAGCGTAGGTTTTAAAGTGTTGCGCCAATACCGCGTTGATGAGCTCTTTGGTTGTGGTCTTTCCGTTTGACCCGGTTAAACCAATAACCGGTATAGGAAGCTGGCCGCGATGATAACGGGCCAGATCCTGCAAAGCGGATAAAACATCGTCGACTAAAATACATTGATCCCCGCTTTGGTATTCCGGGTTATCAATGATGGCGTAAGCTGCACCGGCGGCAACGGCTTGCGCCGCAAAAGTATTGGCATCAAACTTATCGCCCTTTAAGGCAAAAAAAAGACTGCCCGACGCGATGTTGCGGGTATCGGTACTGATAACCGGGTGTTTTAAATAGATGTCGTAAAGCTGCTGGGTAGTCATTTTAGGTGAATGCTGTATGCAAGTTTACATATTTGGAGGCAATAAATGGGTTAAAATTGGTAAAAATTAAGGCTTACCGTTAAAACACTGTGCAGTTTCAGTTATTTCACTTTGCCAGGTTTTAA
>Ga0206971_10086_pt1 | contig 32785 bp, 21 predicted proteins | sample Alteio_BWOrgHeat_85_FD_152917 | JGI IMG/M metagenome (GOLD analysis project Ga0206971, IMG submission 152917) | Enriched cells from forest soil in Barre Woods Harvard Forest LTER site, Petersham, Massachusetts, United States -... | ecosystem: Environmental > Terrestrial > Soil > Temperate forest >...
TTTGAGAACCTGACAACCCGCTTTCATTGTCGGCTACGGCTCCATTATTAGATGGATAGGTCGATCGAATGTTAAACCCGCTCGTGCTGATGCTGTAAGGATTGACGGCGGCATTGGCACCAATTCCCACCAGAACCAATTCACCGTTGACCGATGGATTGAAAGACGACGATGTGAACGGTGGACTCGCATACGAACCTCCGCCCACGTCTTGATCGGCCGGCGAAATCGTCGCTACGCCGGCATATTGAAGTACGACCATGTTGATGTATTGCGACGATCCAGCGCCGCCCGTAAATGAGACGCTAACCACGTTGCTCGCGTTTCCGATAATGTTTGTGGCGTAGAACCATTGCCCATGGTAGTACGGGGTATACGTTGTGAGACCTATATAAGTATTTCCTGCCGTGTCCGTAATACTCGCCGCATTATCGGCCCAGTCGACCCACACCGCGAGAAAATTTCCCGGAATGCAATTGAGCGCGGGCGCTGATAAAGTTAGATCGTAGCTTCCACTCATATCGCTGACGGCCGTACTGCTGACAAACATCGTGCCGGAGGAGCCTGCGCGGGCCGCTTTGAAAGAAGCAATGGTCGTATCCCAAAAACCAGCCGCACTGGTTGTCCAGGTAGGATTCGTTGCCCCGGCCGTGGACTGAATGGAATACGCGGCGGCGCCGCCGTATGCGTTTCCACCGAGATAGGAATTTTGATCGGTAATCGTAAATCCAGAATCAATGGATAGGTTGGCTCCGTTCGTCGTACCCGTCGTCGCCGCCCCGATAATGAGTTCTCCATTGGATCCCGGGGTAATAGACCCGGCTTGATAGGTGGTATGACTTCCATCATTATCGCTCGCTCCATTTTGCTGATCAAAGGGGTCCGAAGACGTTTCGGTCCCTTTGAAAGTCAGGACGGATATCGTGCAATACACCGCATTTGAATCAGCGCAAGTGAACGTATGCCCAGCCCCCACGGAAAGAGGGCTTCCGGCGTGGTCCCATGCATAGCAGATTCTCCCGGCATCATTTGAAGTCACCGTTTGAGCCGGCAGACAATGCCATGAATTTCCATTACTATCGGAAACGGTGGCAGGATTGGATTGGTAGTAGGCTACGGCCGCCACTAAGAGTGTATCGCCTGTGGTATCAATAGCTCCTGTCGTGACGTCTTGACCACTGACACTTTGCGCGGCGATGTGTTTGTCATAGGTGATGGCTCCCCAGGATGAAGAAGAGCAGGTAAGCAGAAAAATAAAGATTGTCCACGTCGGAATGAGAAAAGCGGGAATGTTGCATCGGAAACGACCGTCGAGTCTCCGAACGCGCGCGCGCGCGAATGAAGGACTCGGAATTCGTGAAAGTAAAGCGTGGCCCACGCACGCTTATATAGTGAGGAAACAGACATCGCAAGGAATTTCGGTGTAAATTATTTGATCAACAAACGCCCCTATATCTCGCCATAAACCGACAAGGGCATGAGGCTTCCGTGAGGTTTCTGTGAGGCGGGCTTCCGGACGCGAACGCCCCTCCCTCTACCGTCGAGAAAATTGACGTCTCATTGCACAGCAGGATTTATGCGGGCAATTTGGGTCGTTTTAGGTAATTATTTTAGTCTACAAATTGATGTATTAATTGATTTTTATGTAATTATGTTTTTTCGGATTTTTAACCAATCCCCTTGCCCCCTTGGGGGGAGGGGGTGTGGGTGAGGGGGGACCATTTTGTTTCTATATTTTTAATGAATATTTTTTGTCGTTGCGCGTCTATTTAATGGAAGGACGTCCGCCGGACGCCCCTACAACGACCATGAAATCAGGAAATCGCAAATCTATTCGTTTACCAGGACATGATTATTCCGGTCCGGGGAATTATTTTGTCACGCTAGTTACTGAAAACCGCGAATGCTTGTTTGGATGGGTCATCGATGGCGAAATGCATTTGAATAATTTGGGTTGGATTGTGCAGGAAGAATGGGTGCGTTCACCACAAATCCGATCGGAATTAGATTTGGACCGATGGATTATCATGCCAAATCATTTTCACGGTATTGTTTTCATCCGCCCACGCCGTCAATTCACGGGCGTTGTAGGGGCGGCCGGCGGCCGCCCTGCCCTAGAACGGATACGAAAGTATATTGAAGACAACCCGCGCAATTGGCGTGAATATTTTTCGCGCCTATTGGTCTCCTGTGGATAGGGGGAGCAGCCGCCGTTGCGTTCCCAATGGGTCGTCATTTTATCACCGCCACTTTTCCCCGGACCTTGCCCCCCCCGGCTATCCGTGACAAGATAGATGTAAATCCCACTGGCAATTTTGTCGCCGGAATCGTTCGTCAGATCCCAGGGAATGCTTGGCCCGTCGGTATGCAGCTCTTTCACCTTGTGGCCGGAAGTCGTAAAAAGTTTGATGGTCGTTCCGGTCGTTAGCCCATCGAAGATCATGCTGGGATGGCCGGCATGTTTATCCGATCGCCAGGGGTTGGGATAGACTCGCACGTTTAATGTCAGGGGCGCTACCGTGGTCGTTGGAGGATTTGAGCCGGGTGGCGTGGATATCGTGGATGTACTGGCTGCTCCAATTAAAAATTCCGCGAAATTTTTCTTGTCATCAGTCGCTGTGACCGTGCCGCCAGCCGCGTACGAACAAGGTCCGCTTGTCCCGTCTAGTGAAAGGGTGGTGGTGTCAATCACAGTGATTGTGTGGGCCCCATTGGCGGCGGCGCATATATTCGAGACGTTGACCGAATCGCCCGTGGAAAGAAAGTGTTCAGCATGCGTCACAAGCCGAATGGCTCCATTGACAGCAACGGAAGCCACCGGCATGCGCGGTCGGATTGCAAAATACAGAGTGGACGCTCGAGTCATGCCGGGAGAAGTATAGTTCACTTCCGTATAGGGACTGTTGTCTGCTCCTGTGGCGGAACCTCCCGAAGTCCCTTGGCTCCAGCCATTGACCCGCATGGAGTTTGGAGAATAGCGAACATCAAACGTCACGCCTCCGGGAATGTGCTTGGGTTGGTTCCAGGAGAGACCATATTGGCCGGTGCCAGGATTGTAGGTGCCGGTAATCCCCGAGACATAAGCATCCGCACCGTTTGCCACTTTGTCTAGAGTCATGGGTCCGAAGGTGCAGGTGAGTCCCGACGCCCGCATCTCTGGCGCGTACGTGGGACCAAAATAGAAGTGCGTCATCCCATCGAAATAATGAATGGGCGCCTCTCCTAAAGTCGGAGCTTGAAACTCAGGATCTTCGGGATAAATCGTATTTCCATTCGCTCCAACTTGATGCTGAACCATTCTATTGAGTTCCACGTTCACCCATTCATTGGCTGCTGAACCCGGATTAAGAAATTGATAATAATGCTGGCCTTGGCCGCTTTCGGCGGCGGTGGGTTCTGGCCCTCGAACGTAGGTGCCTATCTCAAGCCAATGGCCCCCACCGGGGAGGGCGGCGATATCCGCGCTGCATTTGTAACTGAAGCGAAGCCGGTTGACGTTCGCATCCCACGATCCACTTTTGACGTAGGACTTCATCCAGGATCCCGCGTCGCCGTAACAGCCCGTCGCATTGCAATCGAGAGTCGCCAGCCAGACTCCTAATCCGTCGGACGCCAGTCCCTGCGTTGTACAGACTAATGTTCCGTTAGACGTCTGGCACCACGTAGGTCCTTGGTTATCCATGCCAGGCCACAAGCAATTGGAGGTATCGGCGGTATTATGTGTAGCATCGCAGATGGCAGGCTGGATGCCATTTGTTCGCATCGTCGAGAAATCATCCAAGAGAACGGACGTACTGGAAAGAATAATGGGCGAGCATTGAGTAGTCGTATTAGCGCCTTTATCGCTAATATTCGTTGAATCACCCACAAATGTGTTGCACCCGAGATTGGTGTTGACGGCTCCGCTCAACACATCAATACCGACCACAGTTCCATCAAATTGATTGTCATGGATCATAGATCCGGATGCTCCGCTTTGCGCGGACACACCTGTTCTTAAGTTTTGACTGTTCACCACGTTCTGAAAAACATTCGAATTGACGGTGCCATCGCCCAATGTCACGCAAGCCCCACTGTTGCCAGCCGTTGTAACGCCAAGACATGTGTTGCTTTGAAGGATCGCCCCTGTTGTATCAAACACAGCCGCGCCCGTCGCGAATGGATCGGTGCTCGAAAGTTGGAAGGTGTTATTAGAAATCTGCAGCCCAGCCATACTGGAGGTCGGACTTCCGCCAATAGAAAAGGCTAGTCCTGACATCTGGTTCCCGTCGAACAACCACTGCCGGCCCGAACCGGATCCGGTCAAGGCATGACTGATGTTTCCAACGACATTGTTTCGGAACGCGAAATACGCTCCCGCGTCTCCGAAGTCCGACGCCACACCGGAAAAATTGGAATTTGAAATCGTCGCGTGCCAGGAATATCCATTCCAGATATATTGCAGGGCCGCACCGCCCACTCGCGTAAAACTGCAATGATCGATCGTCGCGTACATCGTACCGTTAAAGGAAATAAACTGGTTCATGCCGTCCGGAGCCGTCGTCGTAAATCCTAAATTCTGAATCGTGATCGTTGTGGGAACCACGCTTATGGGAGCGATCATGGGTGGAAAAGTCGGATTGCTGGAGTCATAGGCGTCGGAGAGGGGATTCTGCAGCGCAATGACTCCGGTGGTTGAATTAGCGCTGGCAACCGTATTGAACTCGAAGTGAGTCGGGGGATGGCCCGTTCCCGGAGAAGCATCACCAGACTCGAGGAAGACCACTTCTCCTGCTGTGAAATTCGCGGCTTGTGCAGGATTCATCAATGTCACGACGGATCCTGCGCTGACATTGTTCATGAGGTAGTACGAAGGCAGCGTGTGATTCGGCGGCGTGCAGCCTCCGCTCGGAGGAGCTGTGCAATAGCGATTGATATCCATACGCGCGGTTCCCAGCGTGAGGCCGGGTCCGGTGAAATGGATGACGCTGACATTCGAACCGTCTCCGAGCACCGTCACGTTTGAGGCCTCATTGGTAAAGGTCTCGTTGCCCGTGTAACCCGTCAACGAATCGTAAAAATACTGTCCTGTCGGAACGTACACTTCACCGCCGCCCGCCGCTTTGACCGCGGCAAAAGCCGCATTGAAAGCCGCTTTATCGTCGGTTACCCCGTCTCCCTTGGCGCCGAAGTCGCGAACATTAAATGTGGCGGCCGAAACGATCCCGGCCAGGGAGCAAAAAACAAACATCAGAACAATCCCCTTGTTCGTCATCGGTACATCTTGTACACTCTGTACAACCCGCCACTGAACCGTTGGCGGGTCCGCCAAGTCGCAGTGGCGGAAAGGAGTCATTCCATGACCACTCATTTGAGTATTTCCGAAGCCAGGCGACTCTTGCCAAGCTTGGTGCATCGCCTCGCGAAGCATCCCGAAGAAATCTTTCAGATTTCGGTCCGCAACCAATTGGTCGCGGAGCTGAAAGCGCCGCCACAAATCGCCAAAAAAGGACAGGCGGCAGGATTGCTTCTGGCGCTGGCACGTAGCCGCCGCAAACCTGGCAAATCCTCTTGGAAGGTATCTCAGGATATTGATTCGCATCTTTACGAATGACTCCATGGCCGGGACGGATCTTTTGTGATACGTCCTTCTTTTTTGCTTGCCTGGAACCCCGGGATCAAAACCACGCTCCGGCCCTCGAATGGCTGAAAGCCTCGCAGCAGCATAAATCAGCATTCCTGACCACGTGGGATATCCTCAGTGAAACGGTGACACTCCTTCGACGAAAATCCGGGTATCGTATCGCACAAAAATTCATTGAAGACATCATCCCCAGTTTGCGCCTTGTCTCTGTCGATGAATCGGTCCGACAGGAAGCGTTGGCCATTTTCAAACGCTTCGCTACGGACAAGAAATTATCCTTCTGTGACTGCGTCTCGTGTGCTGTTCTTTCCACGGACCCCGTTCCCATGCCGACCGCTACATTCGATATTCACTTCAAAAGCCTTGCGCTTCCTGTTTTGCCACTCATTTAATCACCGCCACCTTCCCCTTCACCTTGTCCCCCTGGCTGTCGGTAATCAGATAGACATAAACCCCGCTGGCGACTTTGTCGCCGGCATCGTTCGTTAGATCCCAAGGGATGCTGCGGGCGTCGGTTTTTAGCACTTTTACTTTGTGACCAGAAACGGTAAAAATCTTGATCGTTGTTCCGATCGTCAATCCATCGAACGTGATACTGGGATGACCGCCATGTTTGTCGGATCGCCAGGGATTCGGATAGACCCGCACGTTCAATGTCGAAGGTGTGACCGTCGTCGTCGGAGGATTTGATCCGGGAGGTGGAGAATTTCCTGGCGGCGGGGAAGACGGAGAAGGCGTTCCCCCGACCTGAAATTCCGCGAAATTTTTATTGTTGTCCGTCGCCGTGATCGTGCCGCCACTGGTGTACGCACAAGATCCACTCGTCCCATCCAACGAGACGGTGACAGTATCGATCACGGTAATGGTGTGATTCCCGTTGGCGGCAGGGCACACGTTTGAAATAGTTACCGCGTCACCCGCGGAAAGAAAGTGCTCGACATGCGTCTGAAGATGAATTGTTCCACTGACCGTAATGGAAGCGACAGACATTCTTGGGCGGATAGCGAAATACATTACGGCCGCTCGAGGAACGGACGGGGATGTGTAATTTATGGCCGTGTAGGGACTGTCATCTTGTCCGGTCACTGAACCGGCGCTGGTGCCGCTGCTCCATCCGTTGGTATGCATGGATGACGGAGAATACCGAACATCATAAGTCACACCGCCGACCACGTGCTTGGGACCATTCCAAGATAGGTCATAGTGGCCTGCGTTGGGGTTATAGGTCCCGCTGATATTGCTCACGTACGCATCGGGCTCTCCAGTGACATAATCCAAGGTCATCGGTCCGAATGAGCATGTTAAGTTTTGAGCCTGCATTTCGGGAGCATAGGTGGGACCAAAATAGAAATGGGTCAAGCCGTCGAAGTAGTGTATTTGGGCCGAACCACTCGCCGGAATTTGCGTGGGCGAATTCCATTCCGGGTCTTCCGGCCAATTTATGTTTGGATCGAGCCCGACTAAATGCTGAACCGTTCGGTTCAGTTCGACGTTCACCCACTCGTTGGCTTGGGAGGGTGAATTCAAATTCTGGTAGTAATGTTGCCCTTGACCTGATTCCGATACAGCGGTCATGGGGCCCGGAGGGCGAATATAGGTTCCGATCTCCAACCACGAGGCGCCGCCAGGAAGGGCAGCAACAGAAACTGAACATTTATAAGAAAAGTAGTACCGATTTGCTAAAGGATTCCAGGTTCCACTTTTTATGTAGGAGTGCATGAATGAAGTGCTGTGGTCATAACACCCTGACGAATCGCAATCCAGCGTATTGAGCCAAAACCCCAGTCCATTAGCAGGCACGCCCGCATTGCTATTACAGGTGAGACTCCCTGGAGTGATCACCGCGCAGATCGTCGGCCCCTGATTAGGCTGCCCCGGCCAGAGACAATTAGAAAACTCGGCTGGATTTTGAGTTGTAGTATTGCAGTAGTCTTGCGCTCCAGTGTTGTGGTTCTGCCGAAAGGTGGCAAAGTCGTCTAGTACGACTGTCGCATGCGCCGCGGTCGAAAGGAACAGGGACAAGACAATTAGAATTGTAGGGGCGGACCACTCGTGCCTGCCTGCCGGCAGGCAGGTCCGCCCGCAATCATAGGACGACCCCATTGATATTTCGGGCGGGGACAGTGCCCCGCCCCTACAGTTCCAATGGACCCTCATTTTATCACCGCCACTTTTCCTCGCACCTTATCCCCCTGGCTATCCGTAATCAAATACATATAAATCCCACTGGCGACTTTGTCGCCGGAATCATTCGTCAGATCCCAGGGGATGCTCGGGCCATCGGTATGCAACTCTTTCACTTTATGACCGGAGACCGTGAAGAGTTTGATCGTTGTTCCTGTCAACAGCCCATCGAAGATCATGCTGGGGTGACTGGCATGCTTATCCGAGCGCCACGGGTTGGGATAGATCCGCACGTTCAATGTGGTAGGCGTGACCGTCGTCGTCGGAGGATTCGAGCCGGGCGGTGGATTTTGGCCCGGCGGGCCGATGATCGGCGATGTGGGCGGTGGGAGTGGTCCGGCGAAATACTGCAAAGCGCCCACATCCGAAAATGAGGTTCGGGCCGCTAGATCGCCAAGCGCCGGTTCGTACTCTTGATAAGGCGACTTCAGCGACTGGCTCGTATCGGCGCTACCAAAGGGATTGTTCGGTGTCGCGGGACGGAGATCCAAGGTTGCCATCGAGACAAAGGGTGGGGAAGCCGCCATCGTCGAATTCGAAAGATAGCATGTGCCACCGGAGGTGCTCACGGGCGTAGTGCATGTATTGATTGCAAAATTATCAAACCAATTATTGTCGCCGGTCACGCTCCAGGGGTTGGCGCCGGAAAGAAAATAGAGCGAATATTGATTGATGCCGTTTGGAACATTTCCGCTGAAGTGCAGAATATTATTGGCAAAGTGCAGGTCAATTTCGGCCAACGCATTGGCGCTCGGCGACGCGTAGTTATTGAACTGAAACAGGTTGTAGCTGTTGCCGGGGCCGCTGCCGGCCTGATAGCGGAGCCAGAACGTATTCCATTGCGCATCCAACTTCATTTTAACGTTGGCGGTGAGCGGCGAACCGCCATCGTTAAAGAACGTGAATACCTTGCCTTCATTTCCGGGGCTCGGACTGGTGATGACGACATTCCCATAGAACTGCATCGACATCGTATTGTCAGCCGGCGTGATCGCCGGGTCCGGGGACATCATGTCCCATTCGTAATCGCTGGCATCCTGGAACCAATTGCCGTAAATAAAACTGTGCCATGACCGGCTGTGCAGATTCTGCCCACAGTCGGCGCAGCCGTCCTGATTGAAGTAGTTATAACGGAGCGTCGTGTTGTCTCCACCGCCGTCGTAAAATTGATGCTGCTGATCGCTGCCCGGCTTGCCATTGCCAAGGAACTGGTTGTATTCGACCAAGGTGTTTGTCCCATGGCCCTGCGCACCATTCCAATCCTTCTCCAGGAGCGATCGTCGCAGCGTGAAATGATCCGTCGATATAAACCGGACACCGGCGATCGCCTCGTCATTGATTGCGCTGGTTCCTTTAATATGAAGACCATCGAAGACGACGTAGGTGCTGTTGACCACCTGCCATGCGCCGCGTGATAAATCGGACATATACCCCGGGTCAAATCCGGGCACGTCCCCGCTGTCTAACGGGTGCCCGGTGTAATCGAAAAACGGAAGATTGTTAAAATCCGCCGCCTGAACAACCAACGGGGCGTCGGCCGTGCAGGCTTTGTTGGCGATATAGATCATCGGCAAATTGCCGTTGGCCACGTTGTAGGCGCCGGGAGCAATCGTGATGGTATCTCCGCAGTTGGCATTTTCGATAATGCCGTAAATCGTCGCCGGTTTATCCGTCGGAAATAGGGTGTACGTATTATGCGTTCCGGTCTTTAAAGTTGTCAGCGTGATGCTGGCGGAGAGTGCGGACGTATTACCGGCCGCGTCAAAGGCCGAGACGGCATAGGTGTATTTCGTGTTGGGTGTCAGTCCCGTGTCCGTAAAATAGGTAATGTTGGAAGTGCCCACCAAGGCGCCATTGCGGTAGATGTTATAGCCGGTCACGCCTACGTCATCGGTTGAACCCACCCAAAAGAAATTCGCGTTCGTTGTAGAAACCGATGTCGCTCCCAATAAAGTGGGGACCGTCGGTGGAGTGTTGTCGCCTGTTCCGCCGGTGCCAAACGGATCAAAGGTGTACGGAAACGAGGATGCCGGAATTTTGAAGGTGACGGCCCAGTCGTACAGATGCTGATCCTGCGCGGGAATACTACTGCACTGCGTGGCCGCACACCACGCCAGGCGCGAATCCGTATCGCGCAGGTTGGAATGAGACGTATTGGCTGAACCCAATTGCGTTCCAGGCACACCGGTGTAGGCACTGGCCAAAACGCCGCCTGTGCCGGGCGTTCCGCTCAACGTCATGACCGTGATGTCATTTCCACCGTCCGGGGAGCCCGTTCCGCTCAGAGCCACCGATGCGCACGTCACGCCGTTACTGTCGTGAAGCCATTCCAATCCATAGCACCCTGCGGCGGCCGCAGGCAATGTGATCGTATCGAAGACCAGATGCCCCACCGGAACCCACCACTGAATCGTCACCGTACTGCCCGACTGTGTAATGCTTTTGGGCGTGACGTACAGCACCCGGTTGGGGCTGGCCAGCCAATCCGATGCTTGCTTCCCCATAAGCGAGCCGACTCCAATCTCGCCCCCCGCGTCGTAATGAATTTGACTGCTCGGATCGGAGGTAAATTGATATCCGGGACTCAGGATGAATGTGCTGGGATAGTCATGTGCCGCTTGCCATTGCCCGATAGGCGTCGTCCCCGTTACGCCGTCCGCCATCGTCGGAGTGGCCGCGTTACTTTCGCCGCACGCCCCCGTGCAGAAATTCCAAAGCGAGAACTGATGCAACAGGGTGGGATAAGCGCCGGAGGTTCCGTTGCCGGCGTTAAGATCCGACGTCATATTATTGACCTGGGCCACCAGATCGGCCTCGTAAGTGTCGGCGTTCAGGCTGCCAAAATCGGCTTCTCCATGGACCATGTAGAACCCGCCAAAACTGTAGGTGAAGCCCATGCCCGTGATCGCCGTCTTCGCGGCGGTCGTCGGGCTGAACATGGTGAGCCAAGTATTGTTGTACTGAGAGCTGCCCTTTTGTAACGACGCAAAGGGAAAGCCGCTCGCGCAATCAAAATTGTCGACTACAGCCCTATAACTGTTGCCGCTGGATAGGTAAGTGAGTTCATCGGCTAAGGAAATGCCAGGATACTCCGCGTCCTGTGAGGAATACGACGTGGGGAAGAGAGGAATCGTTGAGGGGTAACCGCTTACGGGCGGTGAAACCGCGGGATTGAATCCCAAATTGTTCCAGGGCTGCGACGTCGTCAAAAACGGAGCGCCGGCGGCCGTGCAGTTCGACTGCCCAAAGCCAGTCCAATGATAATAGGTCTGCGCAAACGCAGGCGCTGCGGTCACGGCGCAGAGGGTAGAGAGTAAAGCGTAGAGAGTTACGGCGAAACTTCCCTTCCCTTTACCCTCTACCCTCCACTCTCTACAGACGTTCATCGGATCACCGCCACTTTCCCTTTCACCTTATCGCCGGCACTATCGGTAATGACATACAGATAAATCCCGCTAGCGACTTTGTCACCGGAATTGTTTGTCAGGTCCCAATCGATTTTGGATTGAGTCGTGCTCAGTTCTTTAACCTTGTGCCCTGAGACGGTAAAGAGTTTGATCGTCGTGTTCGCGACTAGTCCGTCGAAGGTGATGCTCGCATGGCCCGCGTGTTTGTCCGACCTCCACGGATTCGGATATACGCGCACCGACAACGTCTGTCCCGGCGTTACAGAGACCGGCGGCGGGTTGCCTCCGGGTTGCGGATTGGTGGGAGGCGATGTAGGACCCGGACCAGGGTTAATGGGATTGGAGGACACCACGACGGTCACAGTCCGTGTCGCCGTGCCGCCGGAGCCGGTCGCGGTCAATGTGTAGGTCTGCGTCGCCGCCGGTGTCACCGTGACCGAACCCGTAGGCAGATTCGAGGTCGTGCCGATCGGCGAAATGGCGATGGAGGTCGCATCCGGCGAATCCCAGACCAAGAACGATGAACTGCCCGGCGTAATCACGGCCGGCTGCGCCGCAAAGGTGTTGATGGTCGGAGGCGGCGGCGCGCCCGTTCGGAAAATGTTAAATGAGCCCGACGCGGAAGTGAAATACAAGGTGCCATCACTGCCCACCACCTGGTTGGTCAAAAGCGCATTCCCGTCCTTGTTAATCGAGTAGGTTCCCGTCGTCAATCCCGACACCATGATCTGGCCATTGCCGCTGAAGGTGGAGGAAAAGGAGGTGGTGTTATAGCTGGGCGACGCAAACTGGCCGTTGCCAAGATCAGTCACGCTGTTCGGAAGGACCACAACCTTCGGCACAGCACCCCCCACCTGCACGCCGGCAAAATTGGCGTCGACGGAGCTCAGTAAGTCCGCAGCCGGCATCGATCCGCCCGCCGCCGTAGTATAAAGGACAGTAATCGAATGGAAATTCTGCGCGGGCATTGCATCGGTCACTTCTGCGCGCCAATTGACAGCGGTGCCGGATCCGTTTAAATTTCGGTTTAGCGCGATCGCGGGACTGGATCCAGGCAAGAGCGGCTTGATAAAGATCTGAGAATTGCGCACGACGCTCATAATCACGCCATTGGAAACGGACGGCGCATTGAGACTGCTCAAATGCCAGCGAATTTGTTTGATGTCGCTCGTGTTCGCGGAGCGAACCCGGTCCTGAACCACATAGACGCCATCGCCCATCGCCGTAAAATTTCTCAGAAAGTATTTCAGATTGGACGGCGACGGATTGTTATTGCCCTGATAATTGCTGGAGAAATTATTTTCGCCGAAGGCATAGGCTGCTGTCACCTTCGCCTTTGGCGGGCTATAAGTTTCATTGACCAGCTGACAACCATTGTAAACGTCGCCCGTCCAACAGGCGCCGCCATTGGCCAGCGTGCCGTCATTAAAGTACAGCGTGTTGGCAGAGGCCCCCGACGTATCATCCATTTCGGGCGGTGAACCTGTGGACCCATCCCCTAACCCTTTCCAGAAACTGGACTGTACCAGGAGCCAGTCGGCGCCGCGATTGATGTCGACATGACCCGCCATTTTCGGCACCGAAGCGGTATACAGCAAATTGCCGGCGCGAAAATAGGCATAGTCCGCATTGTCATCCCATCCACTGCGCCAATAGACGTTCGCCGATCCGCCCGCGGAATAATAAGTGGTCGGCAGGCCGACGCGGTAATCGGTTTGTGGAAGTCCGCTGCGTTCCCAGAGAAAATCATCGGCCGGATCCGTCGTGGTGAGTAAGAATTCGCTGCCGCTGGGATACGGACCGGGATGATTGTGCATCCAGGCCATCCAAGCCCCTTCCGGTTTTCCCTGCAGAACGTAGGACAGGACAATCGCGGCCGAATGGGCCATCGCGCCATACCATTCCCCCGTGTATTGACCGTGATTGGTCGAATGCCAGCGATCGGGCCGGAGGTTATACAGCAGGTTCTTCGACCAGCGCTGAGCCCAGTCCCTGGTGGTGAACATGTCTTCGCCGGTGGCGGTTTTGACCATTTGCATCGACTTCAAAATACGAACGACATCGTTAGGGCCGTAGTTGTAACCGATCACCATAAAGCCTGTGTAGAATTCGCCTTGAAGAGCGTTCGTGGAATTGGCGGCCGGCGGCAAAAAGAGCGGCGCGTAATAATCCAACCGGTTGCGCGACCAGTCGATCCATTCTTGCGCCCGAGGATTATCGCCGGAGGTCGCGTAACCGCTGGCGCCCACGGCTTGAATATGGCCGCCAAAATAATTGGTCGACGGATCATTGATGCCATAGGCGTTTTGCGTCGTCCAGTCATTCCAGAAATTAATGGCGCTCACCGCGGCAGATTTCTGACTGGCGCTCAAACTGTCGTAGAACCAATCGTAGCCTAGCGCCAAGCCGAGCGTTGAGCCCATGTCGCCGCGGCCGCTGTCAAAAGCGATGACCGAGTAAATACCGTGATTGGCGATATCCGTCACGTAATCGAAGAGTTCCAAGGCGCGATCGCGATAGCTGGTATCACCGGTCAGCTTGTATGCAATCCCCAGAGAATTAAACGCTTCATACCAGCAATCACCCGACTGTCCGACGCAAATATAGGTATTCGCTTCCCCATTCGGGCTGATCGCCGACACATCTTGGCCGGAAAAAGCACCGAACGATGTGGCGTCGACCGGAATCGTAAAGGTGTTGGGACTGGTGCGCGTCGCCGTCCATTGCGGCCAGTTCGGCGTATTGATCGCGGCCCAGGCGCCTGTGGCGCCCCCCATATTCAAATCTGTCACGGTGTCCGCGTACCACGGAATCGGATCGGCCGTCGTAAATTGCACCGGATTGGTGTTGGTCGCGGAGACGATGTGTACGCGCGGGACCAGTTGGTTCTTCCAACCGTCGGCCGCCGATTTAACCGCAGGCCATGTTGGATCGTTGGCTGAAATCTTGGACTGCAGCTCGGAAAGCATTTGCGCCGATAGCCAGATGCGTGGATGGGCGCCGAGCCCCGTCGAAGCCGGCGGCAATGTGCTGACCGCGGACGGATCGGAAAACGCGGAGACATTGCCCGCGGCGTCATAGGCGGCGACGGTGTAGGTGTAAAGAGTGGAAGCCGTTAAGCCGCTATCGGAAAAACTGGGAGTCGCGGAGGTTCCTATCAATGTTGCGTTACGGAATATTTTATACCCCGTCACGGCGACATTGTCCGTCGACGCTGACCAGGACAGGAGAATTTGAGACGAGGACGCCGGCGACGCCGCCAGGCCGGTGGGCGTTGTAGGCGCAGTCGTGTCCGCGGCGACGACGCCCATGGTAAGCACCACATCGCCCGTTGTGCTCAGTGCACCGTCGGAGGCCGTTAGCCGGAGCACATAGACGCCGTCCACAGGCAAGACCACGGGCGTAAAGCCCTTGGTGGCATCGGTAAACGCCGCGGTCGCCGGTCCTGACACCTGGCTCCAATGCAGCGTGAGCGTTCCATTGGGCAAACCGTCGTCGGTCGCCGAGCCTCCCAGCTGCGCGGTTCGGGAAGGATCGGTAATCGTCATGCTGTTGCCCGGATCCACGCTGGGGGCATGATTGATTGTGGCCAACAGCGGCGGCCCCGCGGTTGTGAAGGCAGCCGCGCCCAAGTCCGGCGATCCATCCGCCGGATCGCCGGCCCCGATCATGGGACTGCCGGGAGCGGGGCTGTACACGTAGAAATAATAATCAAGAACCTGAGACACCGTGATCGCGCCGCTGACAATGTCGGAATCGCTGAACGGAAATCCGATCGGCAAGGGCCCGCGAAACTGCGGATCGACGGACTGATCTTTAGGTCCGCCGGAGACGACGTCATGCAGCGCGAACCCAGAACTCACACGCTCGGTTTTTCCGGAGACGGTAAACAGATAATTGTTGGGGGTCGTCGTGGCGGTCGGCGACCAGTGGAACAAATTGTAATCCGCGTAGCCCATCGTCGGCGGTCCGGGATCGGAAATTACTTCATTGGCTCCTACGGCCGCGTTGGTCCCACCGGTGGGCACAAAGTGCGTGTCAAAAGAATAAAAAACATTGTTCCGCAAAGATGGCAGGAACGTCGTCGATGGAATGGCCACGCCGATCGGGTGGATGCCCCGGCTGTCGAGCGTGTTGTTATAAATCGTAAAACCGTCGGGAGTGGGGTGAGAGGGATCCGTTCCGTCATAAATCTGTTGGATCATGGTTTCCGTATCACCGGGGCCCGTGTCGCCTGGATCGTAACGCGGTAAGGACTGATTGCGATGCGCATAAATGTTGTGGTGGATCAGGCCGTTGCCGATACGGGTTAAGGCATGCGAATCCGTTTCGGTAATGAGGTTATAGCGCAGCTCCCCATACATCCCATTAACCACCCAGTTGGCCGCGCGGATCACATTGTGCTCGGCGATCACCCCCGCGCCGATACTCAGGTTCGTCACCTGGCTCCAGTACCAGTTCACCGGATCGATCGGCATCAGAACGTGTGAATAATTGTGCTCGACCCGGCTGCCGGATCCCTGGACAGATATTCCCACGCGCTTGCCGACATGAATATTGCCGAGCGCATCCGTATCTCCGCCGACCAGCCAGTTCGGCGAAGCCACCGAGATCCCTCCTTTAAATACTTTGTTGCTCTGAAAGAACTTCGCGGCTGGAGATGTTCCTTGTTCGGTCAAGAAGGCGCGCGCCACCGCCGCTTCTTTTTCGGCAGGAAAAATCGCATTGGCCAGAATCGTGTTGCCACGGAAGAGGGCGGACTCATTGCCATAGAGCTGCAAAGAAATTGAACTGCTCCCGTCCCACACTACATTTTCGAAATCGATAGCATCACTGCCGGCCGTATACACCTGAATCGCATCCTGCGTCACAGTCCCCAGATTATGCACGGTACAATTCTTAATAGTGAAGTGCCCTTGCCAGGAGGGATCCGGCGTCAGAAACTGGAAGCCGCCACCTTCGATCGTGCAAGGACTTGCGGAGGTGCCGACATAATCCACTGTGTCCGTCCCCGCGAGATTAATCGTCTGCGTCAGAGTGCAGGTTTGCCCGGCCCCGCAGGTGTAGGACGCGGCCTGCAGTGTGGGGCAGAGCAGAAAGCAGAGAGCAGAGAGCAGAATGACCTCACACCTCCCCGCCACTACACCATGGCGGGCCCGCCAAAGCCAAAGTGGCAGGAGACCGAACATGTGAGACGTTAGAGATCTCTCAGGTCTAACGTGTTGGGTCTGAGGTCTGAGGTGTCTCACTTGATCACCGCCACTTTGCCCTTCACCTTATCCCCCGCGCTGTCAGTAATGACATACAGATAAATCCCGCTAGCGACTTTGTCGCCTGAGTCGTTGGTGAGATCCCATGGAATGCTCGGCACATCGGTGTGCAGCTCTTTGACCTTGTGACCCGAAACGGTGAAGAGTTTGATTGTTGTTCCAGAGATCAACCCGGCAAACGTGATGCTGGGATGGCCGCTATGTTTGTCCGATCGCCAGGGGTTGGGATAGACCTGAACCGAGAGTGGGCGTCCCGCCGTCGCATTCACAGGCGGATTGCCGCCACCCCCGATGGTCACCGTGATCGCATGGACCGTCTGACCATTCGCATTGAAGGCGGTCATGGTGTAGTTCGTGGTTTGGCTCGGATTAACAATAATCGATGTGGAAGCGACCACAGTGCCGATGCCATTATTAATCACGACACTCGTCGCATCCAGCACCGACCAGGTCAAGGCACTGGATTGGCCGGGCTGGATTGTAGAGGGGTTTGCTGTAAAGATTAAGATGCGGGGGCCGCTTGAGGTGCCGGCGCCGCCCGAGCGCGGCGCCAAAGCTAAGGGGACCTGGCTGTCTTGACCTGTATTACAAGGAGCGGTGCCGGTGATTGGATCGCCGTAGAACGGCACATGAGAATTCAGCCAACCCCAGGCCGCGGAGCCCTGTCCGAGTAAATTGGGATCTGTGTTGTCCGTCAACCCGGGAAGAAAGGTGCCCATGGCGCGTGCCGTCACCGCGTAAGCATGATCAACGCCGCAAGCCGAATCTCCCGCCGCGCCGTTAAACGTGCTCTGCGTTTGCAGCGGAGGGACGATCGCTTGCTTTACAGAGGCCCAGGTCGGAAGAAAGGGATTGGTCGTGATGCCCGTCGTGCAGCCAGTAAATGACCCCGACATGGGCCCGTTCTTTGCGGGCATCTCATAAACACCGATCAGGTAGGGATTAAAATTGGAATCTTCGACCATCTCGAGCAACCGATCATTCATCTCGGTCGCAAGACTCGACCAGGAGGTAAAACCCATTTCGATGAGCCGATTGAGCACCAACCCGTATCCATAGTTCATCCATTCTTCGGAAAAATCCGACGCGGCCGTCTGGTCCACGCTGCCAGCGGTGACTTGCACGTTTCCGGTCAGTGCCCCCAAGCCGGAGCAGGATCCCGATTGCCCCGGAACAGGACAGGGCACCGTCAGCGTCGTGCCCGAACCGGAGGCGTTGACACCGCGCGAACCATCGGATTGAAAGCCCTCCGTATTGATCACGCTCCAAGCGCCGGTCGCTCCCCAGATGTTGACCGACTCCAGGAGATTATTCACGCTGCCTACGGTTAAGGAAGCCGTGCCGCCATTCGCGCTCGCGGCGGTTACCGCCTGCTGACTGATATAGATTTCTTGGCTCCAACAAGAGCCTGTCGCCGGATTATGGAGAGTCGGGAAAATGCCCAGTCCGCGTCCGCAGTGACCGAAATCCCACCGTGTGGCATTGGCCGGTGTGGCTGAAAAAGGCGGATAGCCGCTGCAGCTCGTATTCCGGCTCGACGGAGTTAAGGCCGTTCCTGTAGTCCCGTAATACCCTTCCATGACCGCCGCATTGGCGCGGAGAACGGCGCTGTAATAAGTTTGTTCAGCCGTCCCATCGGGACTGACCATTCCCGCATAGGCGTTCTGCAGCAAAGCCCACGTCATTCCTCGCGCTCCGGCTCCCCAGTTGAAAAACGTGAAGGCTCCATTGCCGTCGTAAAATGCCGGATCCGGATTGAGCGAAAAATTGCCCCAATTGGCCCCCTGCTGAACCTCTTCCATGGCAAAGTAGCTGCCCGTGAGCAGGTAATGCGGATAACTGAAATCCACCCAATGGGCACTACCGTCATCGAAGGACCAGGGTCCTCGATTGACGGTGCCAACCAGTGGGGCCACGGAACCATAGGAGGATTGCCCCGTTGTGGGATAGGCATGCCGGGAGATGCCATGTCCTGTGGTATTGCCGGCACCGGAGCCGCAACCGCTAGACAGGGTGGTGTTCGCCGTATCGTACCCAGAACAATAGAAGGATCCGCCGGTCCTGGATTCCCGGAAATGGAATGGGAACTGGGCGAAGGCCTCCCACATGCCGCCGCCGCCCGGAACTGCCGCCGACAGATTTGTGTCAGCGGCTCCGGTTTCACCCGTGAGGATATACCAAGCTTTTGCACAAGCGCCGTTGGCGTCTCCGCAGGTCCGCATGTTGTAAAGATAGTCCAGCTCTTCTCGGGACATGAGTTTGCCCTTATCATTGCCCGAATTCATGGCACGCTGGATGAGCGCATGTCCGGTGATGTCGCCCTTGTCGCCATCGCTGACGCCCGGGTAGGTTCCAATGAAGCATTGGTAATCCGAGGCCGCATAAGAATTGTTGCTCAGAAGCGCACAGGTCCCATCCGGGCTGTCCGGCGAAACCGAGGCATTCACTTGGTCGTAGTTGGCGAGCAGTTGAGTGGAGACGAGATACGGAAAGTTGTGGTCGATGCGGATGTGGCCCAAGGGCGTGCCGCTAAAAAAGGTCTTAATCCAGCGAGTGCCATAGAGCTGTGTAAAAATACCGGAACTATCCGCATAGGGCTGTCCCGCCGAGGAATAGACGGATGTGAGCGGATTGCCGGTCTTAAGCTTGACCGAGTACTGCTGATCCTGGCCTCTTCCCGTCCACATGTTCTCTAAGACGAAATCGACCTGGACGGTTTTTTTCGTCGGGAAGAAGGACAAAATAAACATCGGGTGAAGACTCGCCGTGGCGGCATTCCCAGTCACGGGATTGCTCATCGTGGCGCCGTTCCAAGACCAGCCAAAGTCATAGACGGAAGAAGCGGTGCAGTCTTGAACAATCACGGAAGTCACCACTGGCCCTTGTTGCCAATATTGCAACTTGCAATCTCCGAAGGACAGGTTCTGCAGCATCGTCTTGGCATCGGTGGCTTGGGTGGATCCCCCGGCGGTCACTTCGATATCCGCATCCCAGGCGCCTGGTCCCGAGCCGGCGTCAAAGTTCAGCATCTGGGCTTGTGTGAGTCCGCTGTCGTTGTTGCAGGTCCCGCCATCCTGGAAGAAGACCGGCGCAGAGCCATTGGCTGGAATATCCGCGATCAAGCCAATCACGGCGAATTTCACGCTGCCGTCCGGCCAGCGATTTTTGACATCCGCTTGATAGGTCGTGGCCGGCGTGCCATTGACCACCGGCTGAGGGCAGCTCCTGATGTCGCCTTGCGCAAAAGCACGACCCATGGTGACGGGTCGCCCAGCCTGGCTGATACCGTCGGCATCGTAAAGGGTAATGCTGTCGGATGCAGCGAATGCCGGTGATGCGATCAAAAAAAGAACCATGAGAATTGTAGGGGCGGACCACCGTGTCCGCCCGCAATCAGAAGACAACCCGATTGATATTTCGGGCGGGGACAGTGCCCCGCCCCTACGATTGCATTCAATCCTCATTTAATAACTCCGATTTTCCCTCGCACCTTATCGCCCTGGCTGTCCGTCACAATATAGATGTAAATCCCGCTGGCGACTTTGTCGCCGGAATCATTCGTCAGATCCCAGGGCACACTCGGCCCGTCGGTGTGCAACTCTTTTACCTTGTGGCCCGATGCCGTGAATAATTTGATCGTTGTTCCTGTTGTCAGGCCGGCGAAGGTGATCGTCGGCTGAGCCGCATGCTTGTCCGATCTCCAAGGATTTGGATAGACCTGAACCGAGAGCGTTTGTCCTGACGTCACAGGCACCGACGGATTGCCCGGGCCGCCGGCACCATTGACGGTAACTGTGACCGATCGGCTGACGGGCCCTGAACTATTGGTCGAGGTGAGGGTATAGATGGTTGTCGTCGTCGGCGAAACGATCTTCGATGTTAGACCGGTCACGTTCCCGACCCCATTATCGATGCTCAAGGATGTAGCGCCCGCGACCGACCAGGAGAGCGTGGCCGATTGTCCGGAAAGTATCGAAGCCGGCGAAGCCGAAAACGCGGAGATAGCCGGGGGATTGTAGGGAAGCCCTGAGGGCTGCAAAATGATGTCGTTAATTCCATTCGTCACCCGAACGCGAAAGAATCGGACATCGGTGACGCCCGGCGCTAGAGCATTCGGCGGCTGCGCCACTTCACCGCGGGTTTGAGCCAGCATATTCTTAATAAAAACTGGGTCGGCAACGCCGATGTTCGATGTGGGGATACTGGCGCTTCCGAGCGCGGGATTGGCTGTGGCCATTCGAGAATTGATCAACCTGGCATCGGCGGCCGGCGCGGCGGAATTCGTGAAATACGCGGGCGTTTGATTATGATCGAAAATGTCCAGGCCCATCACAGCGGCATTGGAGCCATCGCCGGAGAGGGTGATTCGATCATCCAGCTCGATAGTCATAATAGAGACTTTTCCGTTCAAACCCGAAATGTTAAAGGCCGGAGGGCTGCCGACGGGGGAAGAAATACGCGCCGCGTCGACAGTAAATTGAGCCAGGTCATGAATGAAAGCAAAACCCGGGCCGACGCCGCTTTCATACCACAAATCACGGACGAGGAGCTTGGCGCCCCCGGAGATGTCGTAACTCACGTTACTATTCGCGGAAGCTCCCGAAAATATATCCACTTTGCCCGGGGTATTACTTCCCGCTGCCGCTCCAGGTCCCCCGATCGCCTTAATCAGCGAACCCGCATACTGAAAGTTTTCGAGCTGAACATAGGTATTATCCAGTCCATCGACCAGTAAATTGGTTTGACGGCCGGCCGTCAATTGGGCCTGATCCATATAGACGCGCGAACCGGTTTGGTCCACATTCCCCACCACAATGCCATCGACCAGGCCGGCGGCGTCGACTTCAAGATCCCGGAAGGTGGCCTGACTGGGCCCATCCACTTGGAAGACCGGACCGGCATTACTTCCTGCCCAGTGCAAAATCGTTCCCTGAATATCGCCTTCGCCATCGCCAATAATTTGCACATCGCTGGCCGGCACTTCCAATGTTTTCGTGATCTGATAAAGACCATAAGGAATATGAACGACGGCGCGGTTGCCGTTCTTAGCGGCGGCATTATTGATGACGAGCTGAATGGCGTCGGCGGTCGCCCCCGGAGCCACCTCAAAGACCTGGCGGTTTAAATTGGGAAGCGTCCCGGGCAGGATCGGTGCGACGGGATTTACGCTCGTGCGAGCAACGACCTGGTCGTCGATGCTGATGGCACGTCCGTTATTGCTGATGGGGTTCGAGACGGTGAAAGTATTGCCGACGGTCATCACATCCGACTCCACAAAACCGTTCCACCAAATCGCGGAGCCGAGTGCGGACGCGTTGCGAATCACGTTATCCATGACCAGTCCCGGTCCCTGATTACCGACCACGATCGCTTGCGCATTACTGTTTTGCGGATCCAGAATGGTGTTGCCCACGATGTCGATGGGCGCCGGATTATTCGTGCCTGTGGCGACTAAGAAATAGCCAGAGCCGGAAGAATAATTGTGTCGCGCCGAAAAGACGCTGGTATTGCCAATCGATAAATCCGCGTACGTCGAGTTTAGGAAAAGGCTGTTAAAGACGTGAAAAGCGCCGGCGCCTGAACCGTCGGGGAGATTATTGCTCACGCCCTCGTTACAGTTTTCGAAGGTGGAATACCAGACCCACAAATCCAGGGCGTTAAAATTTTCCAACGCGATGCCGGCCACGCTGTTGCGAATAAAATGCGACCGCTCGACGCTCGTTTCGGCAAATCCGTAACCCGACAAGCCGCCGCGAATTCCGAAGCCCACATCCGTAAAAGTATCGTCGGAGTATTCATTGCCCGTGTCAAAATACTTGTTGGCGCCATCAAAGGAATCTTCGACGGCCACCAGAGCCGACGTTCGGCCGTCAAAGGTCAAGCGGCTGAATTTGGAGTAGGCGACGCTATTGATAAAGATCATGATGCCGCCGGAGGAACCGCCCCAAACCAGGCTGGTCGTGGAAGGATCTTGTCCGATGAGGCCCACATTAATGGTGTGAGCCAGGTTTAACGTCTGGGTAATTTTGTAAGTCCCCGAAGGAAAATAGAGGATCGGCGAGTGCCCGGTTGTCCCTAAATCATTCAACGCATTTTGGATGGCCGCCGTATCATCCGTGGCGCCATTGCCCGTCGCTCCATAAACGGTTTTGACATTGGTCCAACTGGAAAACGGCCCAACGAATTCCTCGGCCCGCAGATCCATGCAGGGTCCGTAGAACATCAGGCTGAGAACAAAACATAAACTCAAAACGCGACGCAGAACCACACGCATTAACGGATTTCCCCTCTTTCCGTCACACCAAATGAAAAAGGCATCTTCCTCTATGTATATCTTCTCTGTGTTACATGACTATTAACGAATTAATGGTTTGTAGCTAATGATGGAGGCAAAAGGCAAAGAAGTAAAGGAGATTATTAACCATAGTTAATAGTCACAAACAGGTTGAATAATCAGCTAATTATGTATGGGTCTTTGAGGAAAAAGGGATGACGCGGCGAAGAGGACCTAAAGCCGACGGTGCTGGGGAAAAGACGTGGGCGCAGGGAGGGTGTTTTAAGCTCGGGGTCGATATCGCACAATGTCGAGCGAAAGTCGATTGTAGTCGATCACAGTTCGGCATCGGCGCAGGAAATTCAGGCCAATAAAGCCAGCCACTCCGGGGATGTCTTGGCAGGTCACAGCGACATGATTGGCGTAGGCATTGCCAATGCGTATTTCGGCGACCAGAATGGAAGGGACTTCGATGTTGCCATTCGCAGTGCTGATAATGATCTTTCGATGTTGGCGCTTTAAGTCGTAGCCCAGAAGTCGGGCCATGTTTGTTTTGATGGAACAATACTCGGCGCCCGTATCGAGCATAAGATCGGCTTGCTGGCTTGATTTCGGACCCGTCAGGATTGTCGGAAGATAAATGGGGCCTGTCGGGTCGAGAGGGAACTTCAAAAGAAGAAACCCACCCCTCGCGGGAAGATACGACCATTGAACGTGATATAGACATCGTTCAGGTGTTTTCGATCAATGAAATTAATGATCGCATCCACTGTCTTAGCCGTCCGTAGAACTTCACCTTCCACCTCAGGCTTCTTCCGCTCAATCTTAAACGCCATCCACGTATTTTTGAATTTCTTCCGCGCTGTTGTCAGTTTCATCGCACCCTCCTGATCGCTCAAGAAATGGTGCTGGGGAAAGGATTCGAACCTTTGTAGGGCATAGCCCGGCAGATTTACAGTCTGCTGCTTTTGACCGCTCAGCCACCCCAGCAAAATCAACTTTTAATTTCTCATGTTACGTCAAAATCTTTCATTGTCCCGCCACATGCGCCACACTTCAGGCGCATCCGCCCGTCGTGTGGCGGACAACAGGCGGCCCCGCCGGACGTCTGGTGGGGCTCAACCACCCCAGCACCTTCGGCTCAGGAAGAAATGATTATATGAAATGGCCATCCGCCGATGAGGAGTTTCGATCTAGAGCAGCCTCTATTGGAGAGTTGACGTTGCGCCGTAAAACGCTGGCATTGCATAAAACCTGGGGTCAGGCCCGATTTCTATGCATGGTCGCAAGCGTGCATAGAAATCGGGCCTGACCCCAGAGGTTATGCAATATCTAGACCTTTAGTGACCCTCGAAACCCTCGACCGGCATAGTAAGATTCCGCGCCGTTGTGATACAGGAAAACGGTGTCGTAGCGACGATCGCAAAAGAGAGCGCCGCCGCGTTTTCTGAACTCCGACGGTGTTTTCACCCAGCTCGAGGTCTTGGTATCGAAATCTCCAAGTTTCTGAAATTCGCGATATTGTTCTTCCGTTAAAAGCTCAATGCCCATGGCCGCAGCCATGTCAACCGCATTATCTTTTGGTTTATGTTCTTTCCGCAACTCCAGCGCTTCACGGTCGTAGCACAGACTTCGGCGGCCATTCGGACTTTCCGCCGAGCAATCGTAAACAACATATTCGCCCGATTTTTGATCATGCCCCACCACATCCGGCTCGCCCCCGGTTCTTTCCATTTGGTCGAGTGACCAGAGTTTTTCAGGATTCGCTTCCAGTCTCGCCTGTACATTAGCCCATTCAAGAGATTCATGACGACCCATATTTTTATCAAAACGGGTTTTCAATGTTCGAATCACTTCTTCTCGTTGTCCGCCTAGTAGCTCTTTTTTGCTGCTTTTATTTTTCAATGTCATATCTTATTTTGGGCTATGGCAATCGATCACAAGCCTCGTCAATCGCATTCGGCCACGGCAATTACAAGATTAATCAACGTTTATCGGTCTCTTGAGGAATATCTTGGACTTTATCGATAATGAATTTTGCGCCGGTCCATTGATACGTTATGACTCTTTTCGTTTCTTTGAAAGGGGGCCCGCCAGTCGCTCGCTGAATAAACCAACGAGTCAATTTTCCATTCGACGCTTCAAGACGCGGTGTACGGAATTGGCCCTTATATAAATCTTGAGCGGGCAATTTTGAATCATCAATTTTCAACGACACTGGATTTCCTCTTGAATCCAATTTAAAAACCTCAACTATGTCAGCTCCGCCGTTGCCCATAGCGCAGGTTGTCGCTTCCACAAGGGCCTCTTCATTTCCATCACCCATCAAATCTGCGTAGACTACTTGGATATTCTTGATCGGCAATTCCTCACTGCCACATCCTTCATTAGTCAAACCATTGCGCTTGATCAGATAACTTTGGAAGTCAACATTCCGTATGGAACTCACTTGATCCTTGGCATAGATTACATTACTTAAACAGGAAACTACTGTGAGTACGCCTATAGCCAGCTTCCGCATTTTCTGCGACCTCCTCATAGGGAACCCAATGTTGAACAAAATGCAAAAATCCCGATTTTTGTATTACAAAACAATTACAAGACTTCTATTTGTAAATTACGAAACGTGAAAAACTAACTCAACTCTTTGGGTTTTAAATCTGGATGTCTCTGATAAATGGGATTCATCACTTCCGAAAGCATATATCCCATAATTTTACCCACAGCCTTTCTATACATAGCGAATTCTTCCGGTGAACATTTTTGCTTGGCCAACGCAACAGAAGCATCGAGTTTTGCGCCGTAGTCAAGCATCAGCTGACTTATTTCTCTGGCAATGTCTTTTTGCTCAATCATGAATCACTCCGCCGATTTATTTTTAACGAGCAGGCCTAATGTTTCAAGCATAAAACCTGGGGTCAGGCCCGATTTCTATGCATGATTGTCGATCCGTACATAGAAATCGGGCCTGACCCCAGACGTTATGCACGACGAATCTTCACAAAACCCGCCACACAACCGGCGGGCCCGCCAAAGACGTAGTGGCGCGAAAACAGGTGCTCTAACACGGGATTCTAATTTTCAAAAAAGCAGCCGACGAAGGGACTTGAACCCCCAACCACCTGTTTACAAAATCCCTGGGATTGCAAAAGTGAGATCCATGAATCCATTTGAATTTATATATGAAACCCAGAATCTCCCAATTCCCGGCAATCCCGAAAATGCAATTTTAACCCAATATTAACCCAAGTTTCCGTCGAACCAAATACAAGAATCCCGATTTTTGTATTACAAATAAATACAAGACAGATAGCTTTCAATTACAAGTCTTAGTCCGATATATCGACAATACAGACTTTCCGCATCTCCTTGCGTATATCTCGAGAGATCTGCGCTTGCTTGCTATTCGATTGCAATTGACAACTATCTGCCTCATAGGCGATTTGGCCGCGTGAACTCCAAGCCAATGTTCGTCCGATAGATAAAGCCGAAGGAATGGTTCTTCTTATTTTTCGCGAGGCCAAATCATAGATAGCAATACCTCCATCTCCCGGGAATGCGATTTTTGTGCTATCCGGAGATATCGCGAAGCCTAACCGGTCCCCTCCGCCGTCGGCCACAATAGTAAAGGTGCTCAGGCTTGGGGTGGTCTGCGCTGCAAGGAGCGATCCAGAGCCGTGGCCATGGCTCTGATAAAAAATGACGTATCGGTCGTCAGATGTCCATTTAGCCAATCGATACCATGGTTGAGATTTCACAAATAGATCTTGAGGAGGAGACTTGGATAGATCGACCAACCGAGCATCGCCAGGGCCGTTAGAATCAAACTCAAACTGGTAATGCTTCCCAGGAGACACAAGTACCATGGCTTCCTTACGAGTCTCATCCGGCCCGCCAAATATCTCTATTTCAGATGACGACATCGTTGCATGGACCTTTACAAGGTTGGCGCCAGAGGGAACGGTGGAACCCCAACGATTCTCCAGGATGCAAATCTTTGAAGGCGACTCCCACGTAACCTCTCTAATATTCAGCCCTAGTTTGTGATAATCTTGATCTATCTTTTCGGTCGCTAGTCGCACCTTCTTATTTACTGTATCGAATAGCCAAACTTGCTCGGGATCACCAGTTGCGATCTGGGAAATTGTGATGGCGAGAAACTGTCCATTTGGCGAGAACGAAAACTCGTTATAGCCGATTTCTTTCGCTTTTGCTTCTCCATAGGTTGCGATAAACGATCGAGTTGGAACCTCTAAGATTGTCGATGGAGAAGAAAGGGGTTCAGCTGCCAATAAAAAGCGCGGCAGGAAATGGCACATCAAAAAAGGGGCCGCAAACAAGCAACCATTTATTTTTCTAAGTTCTCTCATAAATTTCCAAACTGTAGAATGGAGAACAATGTTTCATGTAAGAACTGGTGCACGGGAACAATGTTTTTCGAAAACACAGTTCTTCCCACCAATAATTCGGCAAATTCCCCTTTATACTGGCGTATTCAGCGAACCTTCACAAAAATGAAAGCCGACGAGAGGACTTGAACCTCCAACCACCTGTTTACAAAATCCCTGGGACTGTAAAAGTGAAACACCTGAATCCATTTGAATTTATATATGGATCCCCGAATTCCTAAATTTCCGTCGATCCCGAAAATGCAATTTTAACCCAATATTAACCCAAGTCTCCGTCGAACCAAATGCAAGAATCCCGATTTTTGTATTACAAAACAAATGCCAGTTTGATGGCGATAAACTACAAGTCACTTCAAACTTCAGTTACTGCAGACAATCTTTGCCGTCGATTCAACTGTCTCAACTCGCTCGCGGGAAAAACGCTTTTGTTTTACTCGCCAAGCAACTCCCGCGCCTGCACATGCACGAGTCTCGTCGTTTAAATTAATATCGAGTCTTTCTTCTGGATGACCGTAAACCAGCACATTCTGTTCCCAACGCAGATCGCCTAGATACGAATCTGCATTCATCAGTTTGTGCCCTAAAGAATCCCATACTTCTACGCTCCGGTCGCCCGTACCTGTACCAAAATCAAAAGCGATCATATTTCCATCCGCTGATACGCCGCTTAAGAATGGACCACCGGCTTCTAACGTAGGGTTGAAGTTAAATACCGTACCCGTTTTGTCATTCAAAATAACGACGAATCCACCATCACTCCACCTGGCTGGGTTGTTCCAAAAAGCCCAAGAACTAAAATTACCTTGCCGCGTGTCTAACTTGCCAACTATTTTTTGGCCGGCTTTCACTGCAGTGATGCTTGGGCTGGAGAAATCGATTTGATAGCCGTATAGGTTTATGCCTTCAATAGGTCGAACTAGAGTTGCATAAGCAATAGATGAAAAGGTTGCCAACGTTAATGCAATGCGGAAAACATATTTCATAAGGGTACCCTTTCGAACAATCAATAAAAATAGCTGACGATAGGAGTTGAACATACAGCCTTCCTCATGCAAGTTTCGAGAGCCCCATGTTTCAAGTAAGAACTGGGACACCGGAAACATTGTTTTCCGAAAACACTGTTCTTCCCACCGTTAACCCAATAAATTCCCGTTATATTGGTGTATTTGGCGAATCTTCACAAAAAATGGAGCCGACGAGAGGACTTGAACCTCCAACCACCTGTTTACAAAACAGGTGCTCTACCAATTGAGCTACGTCGGCGAAATTGGACCAATTCCCGCCACACTACAGGCGGGCCCGCCGGAAGTCTGGCGGGGAGCTACGTCGGCGAAAACTGTTTTACACTATACGCTCGAGATCCACTGCAATTTCCGACGAGCTTCATTATAGAAAAGATACTTGTTTATGCGCCTCTGCCTCGCCGGTCAAGCCTGCGATCGCGTCACGAAGCGTAGCGGTACGGCTTTCCTTCAAATCCTTCGGCGAGCATTTCTTTAGGGGAAGCCAGAAAGGGATTGCCTTTCCATTCAATCTGACGCATCTGCTCATCGAGGCGTTTGGGGACGGATTCAGGATTGAGGGGAACTGTTGGATCGAGAAAACCCCGTGGGACAAGACTCCCGCCGCGATTGTCTTCGTCGATTTTGAAATTATCGGAAAAGCGCTTGAGCAACACCTTCAGCCAGTTGTCGAAGGCCAACGTGTCCTTCATCGTGTATCGCACGAGTGGAATCAGTTCCGCCACCGACTGCGCCCGCTCGGGCTCGTCGTAACTAACCTTGACCAGCAGGTTGTACAACCCCTGCTCCAGCGCGAGCATGGCGCCCATCGCGGGATCGCCTTTGTCCTCCGGTCTTTCCAAATGGTCATTCTTCAAATACAGCCCGTTTACTGTACGCGCCCACAACGCGTCAACATACCGCGGGCATTGATGATATGACGTGAGCCCGTCCAACCTCCAACGCAGCCACTCGCCAATACCGACTCCCAGCACAAGGGTTGCGCGGAGCGTGAGGCCCCGCACAATCTTTTCGACGTTCTTCGGATAAGTCGCGGCAATCGCGATGCCTTGGTAAGGTTTCCAAGAGTAGCTGACAGGAGATCCTAGGATACCCGCATCTTCAATGTACTTTGGTCTCGCTAACATTTCTTTGGAAATTATAACTCGCGCTGAGTTCGCGAAAAAGCGTACAGAAAAATCGCGGCGGCGGCACTGACGTTCAGGGAGGCCACCGGGCCTTGGCCGGGGATTTTCAGTAGTTTATCACAGCGCTCGCGTACGAGTCGACGGAGGCCTTTGCCTTCGCTGCCGAAGAGAATCGCCGTGCGTTTGTGCGGCTGGTGCTGATCGATAGGCTCGCCTTCCATATCCGCCCCGATCACCTCAAAGCCAGCGTCTTTTAGATCATTGACGGAGTCGGCGAGATTCCGAACGCGGATGAGGGGGATGTGCTCGATTGCGCCCGACGACACGCGCGCGGCCGTTTCTCCGACGGGAGCACTCCGCCAGCGCGGGACGATCGCGGCGGCGACTCCAAAAAATCCGGCGCTTCGAAGGATAGCCCCAATATTGTGCGGGTCCTGGATTTCGTCTAGCCCAACAACGCAAATAGATTGATCTGTGGGGACTGTCCCCAGAGAGTGGATATAGTCGTCTAAATCGACATACGCCGCCGCACTGGCCTGGGCGACAACGCCCTGATGATGGCCCTGGACCCGTTTGTCCAAATGCTCGCGTTTGGCCCATTCAACCGGAACGCCTTTGGCTTTGGCGAGGGCTTCGATTTCGTGGGTGATTGCTCCGCCGGTTCCTTCTTGAAGCCAGATCTTATGCAGCGGACGTTGTCCGGCTTTGATGGCCTCCAGAACCGGCTGCCGGCCAAAAATGAATTCGTTCATGCTTTGGGCAAAAGGCGCGGGCCCTGCGCCGTGTCTTCGACGACGTAGCCATGCGCGGATATGTCAGCGCGCAGCCGATCGGATTCCTTCCAATCCTTGCGCTGTCGAGCGGCTTCGCGTTCATGCGCCAGCTGCGTCACTTCCGCCGGAATGAACAGACCCTGCATGAAGGAAAAAAGGTCCAGCCCCAGTATTTCGGAGGCGAGACGGATTTTTTTCAGCACGTAGCGCACCGACCCGCGAGACACGTTGTTGGTATTGAATTGCTTCTCCAGCAATTTGATGAGTTGATGCAGAACGCCTAGAGCCTCCGGCGTGTTGAAATCGTCACGCAAAGCCTCCTGGAATTCGCCAGTCAAGGCATCCGCGGAGGCCGCCACATCTGCTTGCGGTTGATCCGACTCGTCGACCCCGAATTCCTGCTTTTGCAGCACGCGATTAGCCCTGGCAATCGAATCGCGCAGCCCGGAGAGTGTTTGCCGGCTTTGCTCCAGAATGTCCGAGGAGAAATCGAGCGGAGCGCGATAATGCACTGTCAAAAGCATGTAGCGCACGACGGAGGGGTGATATTTGGCAAAGACTTCTGTCAACGAAAAAAAGTTCCCTAGCGATTTGGACATTTTCTCGCGATTGACCGTGACAAACCCGTTGTGCATCCAGACGTTCGCGAAAGGCTTGTGCGTGGCCGCTTCCGATTGCGCAATTTCATTTTCGTGATGCGGAAAAATGAGGTCGAGCCCGCCTCCGTGCAGATCAAAATGAACGCCCAGATGCTTCATGGACATGACGGAGCATTCGATATGCCACCCTGGCCGGCCTTTACCCCAAGGAGAATTCCAGGAGACCTCCGCCGGCTCGTCCGGTTTGGTTTCCTTCCACAACGCAAAATCCAACGGATCTTTCTTTTCCTTGTTAACGTCCACGCGCGCTCCGGACTGAAGTTCGTCCAAAGGTCGTTTGGAAAGTTTTCCGTAGGGTGGAAATTGTTTCACCGAAAAATAAACATCGCCGCCAAGGCGGTACGCCACGCCCTCGTCCACCAACTTTTTGATCAGCACCAGAATGTCCGGAATGTGTTCGGTAACCTTGGGATAGACATCCGCGCGCTCAATTCCCAGCGCGTCCATTTTATTGAAGAAGTCGTCGATGTTTTCGCGGGCGAGATCCGAAGGTTTTATACCGCGCTCCTGCGCGCGGGCGATGATTTTATCGTCGACATCGGTGAAATTCTGGACAAACCGGACTTTGTAGCCGTTGGCTCTTAAAACCCGGCGAACGATATCAAACACGACATAGCAGCGCGCGTGGCCGACGTGGCAGATGTCGTAAGGCGTGATGCCGCAGACATACATCCGCACGGCGCCCGCGTCAATCGGCGTAAACGGTTCGACACGCCCGGTGAGCGTGTTATGGATGCGCAGCGTCATTGAGAGAGCAAGACGACGGCCTGGGCGGCGATGGCTTCTCCTCGGCCAATGGCGTCCAGCCCTTCGTTGGTTTTTCCCTTTACCTGAACGTCCGAGACCGAAATTCCGAGAAGAAGCGCGATCGCTTTGCGCATGGCTTCCCGATGCGGCGCGATCTTCGGCGCCTCCGCGATAATCACGGCATCCACATTCACGACTTTATAACCGAGCAGATGGACTTCCCGTATGGCGCGGGCCAACATGGTGGAACTGGCGATATCCTTAATGGAGGGATCAGATGGCGGAAAAAAGTGTCCAATATCTGGGAGCGCCGCCGCGCCCAGAATTGCATCGGTGATGGCATGAAGGAGAGCGTCCGCATCCGAATGGCCGTCCAGCCCTTTTTCAAAAGGAATCTGAACCCCGCCCAGCCAAAGAGGCCGGCCGGCGACCAAGCGATGAATGTCGTATCCGATGCCGGTGCGATGGGTCATGAGCGTTCCTGAAGAATATGGCGGGCAAAAATGAAGTCCATGGGGACCGTCACCTTCATGTTCTCCGGAGAAGATTCTACCAACTTCACCCGGACTCCCAGGCGCTCGACCAGCATGGCATCATCGGTCACGCCCGCCGTGTTCCCCTTGCGGTGCGCGCGTTCCAGAATTTTACGTTCAAACACTTGAGGGGTCTGGGCCAACCAAATGGTTTCGCGTAGAGGTGTGGAATGAATATAGCCGTTTCCGTTTGACACTTTGACCGTATCCTTGCAGGGGCAAGCGGCTAATGCGGCTCCCGATTGACGGGTTGAAGCGATGACTTTCTCCACGGTTGTCGGTTCGATGAGCGGACGAACGGCATCATGAACCGCCACATAGCGGCATTCTTGGGGAAGCGCCAATAATCCCTGACGCACGGAATCGGCGCGCGTCTGACCGCCTGGGACAATCGCCATGAGCTTACGAAATTTCCATGCCTTGGCCTTGGACTGTAGCCGGACCACATCGTCCGCCGGAACGACAAGAATGATCGACGAAATGGACGGACTTTTTTCAAAAGCCCGCAGCGACCACCAGACGATCGGCTTTCCGTTCAAGAGCAAGTACTGTTTTCGGATGCGCCCGCCGAAACGCAGCCCTTTCCCCCCAGCGACGATGATGGCGGCCGTGTCCTTCGCCATGCCGCGGCGTTATTCCTTCTCTCGAAGCTTGGTAAAGATCATGCGGCCCGCGGAGGTTTGCAGGACCGATGACACCATCACGTCCACTTTTTTGCCGACAAGCCGGCGTCCCTCTTCCACCACAACCATCGTGC
>Ga0206971_10088_pt1 | contig 32574 bp, 24 predicted proteins | sample Alteio_BWOrgHeat_85_FD_152917 | JGI IMG/M metagenome (GOLD analysis project Ga0206971, IMG submission 152917) | Enriched cells from forest soil in Barre Woods Harvard Forest LTER site, Petersham, Massachusetts, United States -... | ecosystem: Environmental > Terrestrial > Soil > Temperate forest >...
TTGCTATCCAGTTTCAAAAAATTGTTGATGCCTGTGTTTTTGATCATGTGGATGCGTAAGGCAAAAGTAAACTTAAAGCAGAAAGACCAAAGCGGAAAGCGAAATAACCAGGACCAAAACCTGTCAATTTCTTAAAATCATGGCAAGCTTTGGTCTTTCCGCTTTAAGCTTTAAGCTCCAAACCGTATTTTAGAGGCTTGAACCAATTATCCGACGATCAGGCAACGCGAACCCGCACCCCCGCGCAATACCGGCTAAGCGCTGCTATCTTCTTTTTTATTTCGGGCTTTGGGTACACCACCTGGACGTCGCGGATACCCACCATCCAAAAACACCTTCATTTGGATAATGGCCAGTTAGGGACCGCGTTGCTGGCGCTGCCGGTCGGACTAATGCTGACCATGCCGTTCACCAAATGGTTATTAACACGATACAGCAGCCGCGCAGTAATGCTTTTTGGTTCGCTGTTTTTATGTGTTATTTTAATATTGATTGGGTTTGTGGCCAGCTTTTGGCAGCTGCTGGTGCTGCTGCTTTTCTTCGGTTCAGCACGCAATTTAATGACGCTGTCCATCAACACACAGGGCGTAACGGTACAGGCGCTATACCCAAAATCCATTATGGCGGCATTTCATGGCATCTGGAGTTTAGCTTGCTTTGCCGGGGCCGGCGTCAGCGTCATTATTGTGTACTTTAATGTATCGCCCGCTTACCAGTTTACGGTAGTAAGCATCGTACTCGCCGCCCTTAGCCTCTATTTTATCAGGGATACCATAATTCAGCAGCCTGATCCGGAGCACATACTCCGGGAAGAGTTATCATCGCCATGGTGGAGCCGAGCTTATGCGCTGCCCGACAAATACCTGTTAAAATTTGCGCTGATTTGTTTCGCCTGCATGGCCTGCGAGAATACCATGTACGACTGGAGCGCCAATTATTTTAAAATACAGGTTAACCCGGATAAAACCATGTACACGGCTGCCCTGGAGGTTTTCCTTACCGCCGTTACTATTGGCCGCTTTCTCGGCGACAGGATCGTCAATAATATCGGCATTAAAAAGGTACTCAGGTTTAGCGGGATGCTTATTTTCTGCGGCCTGGCAATCACCGTAGCACTGCCTTATATCGTCACCGTGGCGCTTGGCTACATATTGATCGGTTTTGGCGTATCGTGCGTGGTGCCGATGGTTTTTAGCCTTGCCGGCAAATCAAAAAACATGAGCAGTTCGTCGGCGCTGGCGTCCATATCAACAGTAGGATATATGGGTTTCATTATCATCCCGCCTTTCGTGGGCTGGGTTGCTAAAGCGGCCAGCCTTCGTTTATCATTCGGGATCGTCACTTTCTTTGGTTTGCTTATCGTTTACCTGGTTTCGCTAATAAAAGAGGACAGCCGCGAGGACGATGCTGCCGTTGCCACCATGCCGGAATAAGCAATAATGCAGTTTAGCATTTGGTCCGTTATAAAAAATTTCTTGTCAATTAAATGTTAACACAAAGTAAATAAATGTATATTTGTTTATAACAGCGACATTAAAAATTGTTGATTTGTTAATATGCTCCGAACGACGTCAAGAAATAACCACCTGCCCACCTATGCCATTGTTGAACTGTTAATGCGGCTGGAACAATACGATAACGGCATCGGCAGTTATAAAGATCATCACTTAAAAAAGGCCGAAGTGCTGGTGAAAACAACAGGCGGCGTTATCAGTTTCCCCGAGGCGCTCATTATGCAGCAATTTGAAAACCCTGATCTCATTAACGATCATCTCTTGCTGGAAACCATCTCCTCTTTTAAACCCATCGGTTAACTTGTTTTAAGTGGACAGTAATTAGTCGTAAGTCTTAAATCAGAAAAGCGGGAAATCGACTTTGTACTTTCGGCTTAAGACTTTCGACTTAAGGCTTGAGACTTTCTCATCGCCGGGTGCATCGTAAAAATATTTATAAAAAATATAGTACCGTTTGTCCGCTCGTCCGACAATTGGGCAAATTAACCAATTAATAGCTTAATTCCGGGCAGGGGCGCAGCAAGCCGGCAGGGCCAAAAAAAGGCTTGCCGCTCTTCCTGGTAAAGACAACCACCAATAAATTAAACCTGTTTAGCTATGAAAAAATTCATTTTATCGCTTGCGGTATCCCTTATATTTTTTCAATCGACTGTTTTTTGCCAGAATGGCGACCCGATAGCCAATGCGATATCGAACTTGAAAATTTTGCTGACCGACCACCTGTCCGAACGGGCTTACCTCCATTTCGACAGGCCCTACGGCTGTTATGTTGCCGGCGAAACCGTTTACTTTAAAGCTTACGTTTTTATGGGCGAGCGGCACGAACCTACAACGCTGAGCAATGTTTTGCATGTTGACCTGATTGACAAAAACGATGTATTGCTGCACACTATTTCGCTTCAGCTGGCCGGCGGCACGGCCTGGGGCGATTTTTTGTTGCCAGACACATTGCCAAAGGGTGTATACCGGGTACGGGCTTACACGCAATGGATGCGGAATGCAAAGGATCCAAACTATTTCGACCAGTTTTTGTCGGTTGGGACGGTAAACGGCGTCGACCGTGTTGCCGGCAATACTGCAGGGGGCATAAAGCCCGATCTGCAGTTTTTCCCCGAAGGCGGCAGCCTCGTTGCCGAGGTTCCTTCAAAAGTGGGATTTAAGGCAATTGGCACAAATGGCCTGGGGATAAACGTGAAGGGTATTGTTGTTGACAACGAGCACCGGGAAGTGGCAAAAATCACATCGGCGCACCTGGGCATGGGCGAATTTAATTTTATTCCCGAGCTGGGTAAAACCTACCAGGCAATGGTCGCTTTTGCTGATGGCTCGCAATATACTATTCCGCTGCCTGCGGTTCAGCAAAAGGGGATCACCCTCGCGGTAAATACCGATGATCCGTCCAAAGTCTCGATAACCATACGCGCAAACCGTCCCTATTATAAGGAAAACTTAAATAAAAAATACGAACTCTTGATTTACCGTTCAGGTTCTTTAAAACGGTACTCGCCGGTATTAGATAACTCCATCCTTGGCCTTGACCTGCCCGCATCCGGCTTCCCGACGGGCGTACTGAAGGTTACCCTGATGTCGGAAACCGGCGAACCGCTGAATGAGAGGCTCGTGTTTGTGCAAAACCCTGATCTTTTAAATCTGTCGGTCAGTGGCAGCAAACCGGCTTATGCCACTCGTGACAGCGTGGGTTTAAACCTAAGTGCAAAAGACAAAGACGGCAGCCCGGTGAACGGGTCATTTTCGGTATCGGTTGTTGACGAAAGCAAAATACTGGTGAATGAAAGTGAAGAAAACTCCATCCTATCCTATATGCTGCTGACGTCCGAACTGAAGGGGCGTATCGAAAAGCCAAACTTTTATTTCGCAAATGTAACCGGCGAAACCCGCGCCGACCTGGATATGTTAATGCTCAGCCAGGGTTACCGGCGGTTTGACTGGAAGGAACTGGAAAACGGCATACCGGCGCAGGCCGGCGCAGCCTTTAGCCCGGAAAAAAGCCTGGATATTTCGGGATATCTGAAGACAAAATCGGGCGATCCCGTTCCGAACTGTGTCGTCACTTTAATTCCGCAGGGCGTTAACGGGGGCGCTCCGCAAGTACAAACTACCGACAATGCCGGAGAATTCAGGTTCGCCAACATTTTTGTGGCCACCGGCATGAAGTTTATCTTAAAAGCGCAAACCCCGGCGTCGAAAAAATTGGTATTGACAATAGACAAAGCGGCCGCCGGGCCGGCCATAACCCCCGCCGACCCGCGCGACACAAAATACAATGCTACAGCCGATATCCTGGCTTCGCTGCAAAACAACCCGGGGCAAGGCTTGCCCACCGCCAGCAACAACGTAACCAGCATGGTCATCAACCCGGAAAAGATGAGCGCTGCACCATCAAAATATAACTACCGGTCATCAAATATCGGCGGCCCCGGCCATGCAGACTTTGTGGTACATGGCGATCAGTTTAAAAACATTCCAACCCTGTCGTCGGGTTTGCAGGGGATACTGCCGGGAGTGGTGTTTAACGGCGGCGTCGCTTATCTTAATACCAGCATGACCGTTTCCAAAGGGGGGCAACAGGCCAACCCCATGTTAATAATGATTGACGGCACAAACATGCGCGCCGGTTACAATGTCGATATTTTAAATCCGGCCGAAGTGGAAACCGTGGAATTGCTAAAAGATGCGAATGCCGCCATTTATGGGATAGAAGGGGGCCAGGGTGTTATGGTGATCACTACCCGGAGGACCTATGCCGACCTCCAGGCAATCAGTAAAGAAATGTCACCGGGAATTTTTAGCATCGCACCTGCAGGCTTTTATAAGGCGCGTGAATTTTATGTGCCCAAATATGATGCTCAAAGCAACGGCGTAAAGGCCGCCGACAATCGCACCACGATTTTCTGGAAACCTGATCTTATAACAGATTCGGCCGGAAATGCTTCATTCAACTACATCAATGCGGATGAAAAGGGCACCTACCGGGTTGAAATACAAGGCACCGACAGCAGCGGAAATATCGGGATACAGGTGTTTCGCTACAAAGTGGAGTAATCTTCTGACCCTTTTACATTCATTTAATAATGAGGAGCCATTGAGTATGCCGAAAGGTGTATTCATTGGCTTATTTGTTATTAAACAACCCTTTATTAAGGGCTCGTTTCATAAACCAATAGCGCAGCCTGCTGACTGCCGGCCGCCCGCGCTGCAATCAAAAACAAACCTAATTCGGGAACCAGCAGCGACGTTCGTGCGCCGCTCCGGGTGTTAATGTTGGCGATCTGCTTGTAGCTTTCCTCTCCGTTTTGTTTAAATATGTTTACCGCTCCGCCGCCACCACTCACAAATATTTGTTTTGCTGCGCTATCCCAATATAAATCATCCACGTCGCCAACCATGGCTGCGCTGAAAAGTTCCCTGCCTGTTTCACTGTCATAAATAACCAGCCGTGCCGGCAACCGGTAGCCCACGATGATGCGATGCTGCACCTGATCATAAGCCATGGGGAAATTGGCGCGCGGAAACGTCTTCGACCATTGAGATTTTAGCTTTACCTGCTTCAAATCAGCAACACCGATGATACCTGCCCCCGGAAGATTGACCCATAATTTACCTGCTTTCGCATCAAATTGAAATGACTCCGGGTGCACCGGTAAAGTAATATCGCCAACCCGTTTATGGTTTGCAGCATCAATTATAGCGATACCACCGCTGCCATAGCCGACGTAAATTTTGTCCGCATCGGCATCGTAACGCACATCGTCAGCATCATCGTTAAATTTAATACTGCCTGTTTTGGCTAATGTCCTGGCATTATAAAAATAGCATTCCCCGGTGCCTCCATTGGCTACAAATAGCTCGTCGTGTTCGGCAATATACGCCACGCCCTGGGGCTCATCCAGTCCTTTTATGCTGCCGCTTACCTTGCCGCTTTTGAGGTCGACGATTTCCAGTGTATTATTGCCCAAAGCAGCCATGTAGGCTATTTGATCTTTAATATTGATATCGATATGATCTATTCTACCTTGCACATTTGGTAAAACAATCTCTTTTTCCAGTGGTAAAAATTGTTTGCCATATTCCTGTGCCTGGCAAGCGGTAAAGCATATCGGCACGATCGATACCAGCGCTAACAAAACATATCGTTGCATCATTCAAATTTGAATGGTCTAATTTACGGTTTGTTCCGGTTCCGGCGCCCCATTACTTTAATTCGCCCGTTGTGCTAACTTTGTTACTGATGAAATGGATCACCCGTGAACATCCGAAGATCGACCGCATTGCCTGTCCCTGCCTAATCAAACGGTTTATCGACGCAGATGCAGAAATTATCTATGTCCCCGTTGATGAAGTGATAAGCAAGGCTAATGAATTAAACGCCATTCCATTTGATCTCCCGGGCATCGAGTATACGCATTATGAAGATCAGTGCACCTTTGATTATTTCATAAAAAAACACCAGCTAAACGACGACGCTCTCAATCGTATTGCCGGCATCGTGCGTGGCACTGATACCGACCGGCATGATTTCGCCCCGCAGTCGCCAGGGCTGGAAGCCATTTTTTCGGGGCTGGCCTATAATATTAAAAACGACCTGGAATTGCTGGAGCTGGGTATGACGATCTACGACGGGCTTTACAGTTGGGCCGCACATCTGCACCATTTGAAGCACACACAAGCGGGCCCGGTTGAGCAAATGCTGCTCGGGGTATATCATAAGTATCTTAAAGAAAGCAAATTGAAAAAAGCCCCGGAATGGGCAAAAGAGCTTAAAGAAATGATACAGGATCAATTGGACACCAATATGGCGCTAAGTTTACAGCAGGTATCCGGTGAATTGGCGATCAACCCGGCATATCTGTCCCGCGAGTTTTCAAAATACTTCGATAACCTGTCATTCGGCGATTATATCCGGAAGCTGCGCATCGATAAGGCAAAACACCTGATGGATACCTCAACTTACTCCTTAACCGAGATCGCCTACCTTACGGGCTTTTCTGATCAGAGCCATTTTACCAGGATATTTAAAAAACAAACCGGGCTAAACCCATCTGTATTTAAAAAAAAGTGTAAAAGGTAAAAAGAATACCAAATAGTAAAATACATACAATTTTAAGCCCCCGTAGATAAGTAGTATTGCATAACCTTAGCGGGTTCCAACGGCATCGGGCGAGTGGGATAAAAACTAATGTTGTCATGACTGAAACAGTTAAACCAACCTATTCGTTGTTTGAAATCACCAAATATTATCTAAAACTGGGCACCTGGGGCTTTGGCGGTCCGGTGGCCCTTGTTGGCTACATGCACCGCGACCTGGTAGAAAATAAAGGCTGGCTAACCGAAGAAGAATATAAAGAGGGATTGGCATTGGCGCAGCTTGCACCGGGTCCGCTGGCGGCGCAATTAGGCATTTACATCGGCTTTGCAGGTTACGGGGTGCTTGGCGCCACACTCGCGGGGCTGGCTTTCGTGCTCCCGTCATTTATTATGGTGGTACTGCTGGGCATGGCTTATAAATTATATGGCGGCCTGGCCTGGATGCAGGCCGTCTTTTATGGCGTGGGTGCAGCTGTTATCGGCATCATCGGTATGAGCGCTTATAAGCTCACCATTAAATCCATCAGCAAGTTTGATCCCGCCGCGATGAAAGCCAAATGGCTGTTGTGGCTTTTTTATAGCATAGGCATCGCAATTACCATTATCACCCAAAAAGAAGAGGTTCTGATATTCCTGGCCTGCGGCATTTTGTATATGATTATTAAAGCGCCTCCGCGATGGATCAAAAAGCCGGCAATTGTACCAGCCGTCATTTTAATAGGATCCGGCTTCTGGCGCTATGACGGCAAGACCCTGGAGAATATTGCGTGGTTCTTTTTAAAAGCCGGAGCATTTGTGTTTGGCAGCGGCTTGGCCATTGTACCTTTTCTGCATGGCGGGGTGGTAAAAGAATTTGGCTGGTTAAATGAACACCAGTTTGTTGATGCGGTAGCTGTGGCAATGATAACGCCCGGGCCGGTAGTTATTACCGCGGGATTCATTGGATACCTGGTTGCGGGCTTCCCGGGCGCATGTGTGGCAACCGTTGCCACTTTTCTGCCCTGCTATATTTTCACCCTTTCATTGGCCCCATCCTTTAAAAAAATCGCAAAGAATGCCAGCATTAAAGCTTTTGTCGATGGTATAACTGCATCTGTCATCGGGGCACTGGTTGGCTCGGTCGTTATTATTGGCTTTCGGTCCATTATCGATTTCACCACTGCAGTGATCGCTGTATTTGCAGCACTGGCGCTTATCTACCTAAAAAAACTCCAGGAACCCTATATCATCGGGATAGCTGCCGCAATTGGTTTGGCTATTAAATTTCTGTGATAAACCTCCGCATCGCGCTCAAAACGTGCCCGAATAAAAATTGCATTAAATATAGTACTAACAACACCCTCATCCGACAATTGTCTGAATGTTCAATTGGCATTCTCCTTCAATTCAAGCAAATTACGCCTTTGGGTCATCCGGAATAAATGATACTAGTAAACAACCTTATGAAAAAAAACCTATCCCTGTTAAGCCTTTTGATGCCATTTGCCTGTTTTGCCCAGGTTGTTATTACCGGCAGGGTGCTTAACCAGGCCGATACCAAACCTGTAGCCAATGTCAGCGTATTTTTGAACAACACCACCCTTGGCGACAAAACCACCCAGGCTGGCACGTTTAGCGTCCGCAATGTAAAGCCCGGAAAGTACCAACTGGTTGTTTCCATCATCGGTTACGACACCTATCAGCAACCGGTCATCGTTGGCTATAATAACGTGGAATTGCCTGATATCACTATATTTCCAAAAGCCATCGGTTTGAACGAAGTAACCATCAAATCCCATAATAACCCCCACAGGACCGCCGACCTGGAAATGTTTAAGCGCGAATTTTTAGGGACATCCATCCGCGCGCGGGAATGCACGATATTAAATCCCCAGGTACTTAATGTTGAATACAATGATAGCACAAGCACCCTTACCGCCTCATCGAACGATTTTTTGGAGATAGAAAATGACGCACTTGGCTATAGTATCAAATATAAGCTGGCAAAATTCCTGGTCCATACCGACGAGACCAACCGGGAAAATGTATTCTTTGACGGCTCAGTTTTTTTTAGTGAAATGAAAGGCACCCCCTCCAGGCAAAATAACTGGGAACTAAACCGGCAGAAGGCCTATGACAATTCATCGATGCATTTTTTGCGGGCAGCACTTGCCGACAAACTGGATAAGGAGGGGTTCAGGGTGCAGCAATACGCCCTTTATGCAAATCCTGCAAGGCCGTCGGATAGTTTGATAGACAGCAAAATAAAATTTTATAGGAGCCTGAAATCACCATCCGGAAAGGAGAAAGACAGTTTATCATTATGGAACAAACGGCAAAAGCTCCCGCCTGTGTTGGGAAAACTAATGCCCTCGCCACTGTTTAAACAAGATATTATTGAAACAACAAGCCGGCCTGGCGTATACCTGCTCAATTGCGATAACGATTGTTTGTTTGTTGACTATAATAAAAATCGCAAGTACCGCAACAGCGACAATATTAACTATGTATACGATGAAAACAATGACGAAAACACCCTGATAAAATTTAACGGTTCCAATACCTTATTTGACGGGAATGGGGTCATCTTTAATCTCGATCTATCCTTTGTGGGCGCCTGGAGCAAAAACCGCATGGCCGAGTTTCTACCATACGACTATGCTCCCCTGCAAAACAATTTGCAGGCTGATGATGGCGGCCGCGTAGTAACCGGCCTGGAAAAATACTTTGCCGATCGTCCCATAGAAAAAGCCTACCTGCAGTTTGACAAGCCCTACTATGCCGCAGGCGATACCATTTACTTTAAGGCTTATGTAACCGAAGGTGAGCAGCACAAGCTGAGCGCCCTGAGCGGCGTTTTGCATGTCGACCTTATCAATACAAAAAATAAGATTGACCAATCGATCAAACTGCAACTCGACAGCGGCCTGGCGCATGGCGACTTTGCCTTACCCGATTCGTTACCGGCAGGAAATTACCACATCAGGGCCTACACGCAATTGATGCGCAACTTTGGCGAAACTGCCTTTTTTGATAAAGTGGTTGCTGTCGGGTCGGGAAAATCGTTAAGAATACCCGAAAGCTTTTCAAAACAACCGGTATCACAGGCGCTTAAACCCGATGTGCAGTTTTTCCCCGAAGGTGGTGAAATGATTGCCGGCATCAGAACGAAGGTCGCTTTTAAAGCCATCGGTCCGGACGGGATGGGTCTCGATGTTAAAGGGTCGATCGTGGATAACGACAATAATGAAGTCGGTAAGTTTGAATCCGCGCACCTGGGTATGGGATCCTTTAACATTACACCTGTGACAGGGAAAGGCTACAGGGCAAAAATAAATTACCCCGATGGACAGCATGACCTGGTCGATCTGCCAAAAACCCATGCAAGTGGAATAACTTTATCAATTAATAACGACTCCATCCCCAGGGCGTCCGTGCGCATAGTGGCAGATGCCGACTATTACAGGCAAAACCGCGGCAAATTATACAAACTGGTTATTTACGCTTCGGGCAATGCCATTACCGCAAACTGCGAACTTGATAGCGCGGTTATTACACTGGATATTTTAAAAAGAAAGCTGCATACGGGCGTAGCGGTCGTCACCCTGTTTTCCCCTGAAAATGAGCCGCTGTGCGAACGCCTGCTTTTTATCGAAAACTACGACCGGTTAAGCCTGAACGTTAACAGCAAAAGCAGTTATACGCAACGGGAGCATGTAAATATTAAACTCAAGGCGCTCAACCGGATCGGCGGTCCGGCAAGCGGCAGTTTTTCGGTCGCTGTTACGGACGAAAACAAAGTTGGCGACCATGCTGACAAGGCAGACAATATACTTACTAATTTATTGCTCACATCGGACCTGAAAGGTTATGTTGAACAACCTGATTATTATTTCGCGGATACAGGCGCCGTGGCAAGGCAAAATCTCGACCTGCTTATGCTGACCCAGGGCTATCGCTGGTTTGAATGGAAACAGGTATTGGACAGCGCCGCACAAAGTAAACCGGCATACGAGCCCGAAACCGGATTAAGCATTGCCGGGCAGGTGAAGAATTTATTTAATAAACCGGTTGCCGGCGGCGCCATTAATTTGTTTCAGCCGCTCGGGGGACTGTTTTTAAGCGCCAGGACCGATAATAACGGCATGTTTCGTTTTAAGAATATGGTTTTTACCGATACCGCGCGTTTGGTATTGAGTGCTGCGAAAGCTAATGGCAAAAATTCGACTAAAATTTCCTTGTTGGGCGACAACATCGAAAGGCCGCCAGTAGGCGCTTATAATTGGGATGTGCAAATGTTTAATGACAGCACCATGGCCAACTATGTAGCAAATGACAGGGCAGCGCAAAAAGCGACGCTGGCTTATCTTAATGGCAAGGGTGTATTGCTTAAGCAGGTCAATATCCGTTCCAGAAAGCCCGATAACCAGTATTACACACAAAGCCTTGCCGGGGCCGGCAATGCCGACCAGGTGGTGCACGCCGATAAACTGGACAGATTAGGGGGGCCGCTTACAACCCGGTTGGCAGGGCTATTCCATGGGCCTATGGGATTTAATATAACCCGGGGAATAATGCCGGGGCTTATTGTGGTTGATGGGGTGCAGGAACCCCGCTCGTTTAACATCGATGTTGTTGCCGGCGATGATGTTGAAACCGTCGAACTCCTTGAATACGCAAGCGCATCGATGTACGGCATGGCCGGCGGACGCGGTGTACTGGTTATTACTACCAAGCAAAGCGCCGGGGTAGATTTGAAAGATGTTGCATCTATCGGCGTTTTGCCGGTAAACGTGCCCGGTTATTACAAAGCGCGTGAATTTTACGCGCCAAAGTACGCCCGCGTGTTCGCAGACGGAAAACAACCCGATCTCCGCTCAACCATTTACTGGAACCCCGAAATAAAAACCGATGAAGACGGCACTGCCTCCTTCGATTATTATAACTCGGATGGCGCGGGTACTTATAAAATTATTATTGAAGGTATTGATAAAGAAGGTAACATTGGCAGGCAGGTTTACCGGTACACGGTAGAATAATGTGGAGACGCGATACTTCGCGTCTACGATAAAAAATTACTTGGCAATCAAATACACCTTGCCCAGGGTTTGTATCCGGGTGTCCCTGTTAATAAATGCGGGGAGTATATTTTCTTTCGGATAGTCGACAAAAGTGCGCACGATTTTAAATGAAGCATGCCGGCTGTTCAAATCATCCATTGTTAGCTGGTTCACATAAAAAACGGAGGGATCAGGCGGCTCAAAACTGCCGAATGTTTCTATCGGTACAAGCTCGATCGGTCTTTTACAATAAAACTGGAAAATATTATTTTCGTCGTTTAACACATAAACCCGGGTATTGTAAAACTCTTCCTGGTTAATATATTCAGCCGCTGCTATTTGCCCTTTATAAGGTACTATCTCATTTACAAATACCGTGTTGGCATAAAAGCCGGCAAATAAAACAGTAATACAGCTTAACAGAAACATGCGCCGGCAAGTCTCTTTTATCTTTATCAAGACCAGTGCGGCCGCCAATCCGAACAACAGCACACCGGTAATAATATAAAAATTATCTGAAGGTTTCAGCAGGATATTAAGCGCGATAACCAATGCCGGCAGCAGGATGATAAACATCCATTGGGTAATCAGCCTGAATTTTGTACCGAAGTTGCTCAACCGGCCCAGACACACCGGCGCGGTAACAACGGCAAACAACGGAAAAACCGCATTGGTATAAAAAGGCAGCTGAAACCTGGATACCGAAAACAGCAGCAGCAATAGCAAACCGCCGCTCAATGCAAAATATTCGGGCAAGGGTTTACGCCTCCAAATGGCTTTGAATTTCTCAAAAACGGCATAATAAAACAGCAGGCACCAGGGCGCAAAAGCCCAAAGCAGCGTATGCCCGTAAAAAAGCATATTGCCCGGCGTTTTACGGCTGATGGGGCCGTTATTGGCAAAGCGCCCAAACTGGCTGTCCCACAAAAACCAGCGGATGCCTGATACATGCTGCCGGCCGAAAACCGTCTTTTCCGGGTGGAGGTCAAACTGCAGGTACAATGCGTAAAACTCAGGCAGGGTAAAAATTAAGGTAAGCACCGCCAGCCATAACCACCTGAACCGGAAAATACTTTTGAATTGCCCCCGGAACAATAACTGCCCCAGCAGGGCCCCATAAATGGCTACCACCACAAATATCCCTTTAGTCATAACGGCACAGGCTGTTAATAGCGCCGCCAGCAGGATATGTTTCACCGAGAATCGTTCGTTCAACCTGGCAATATGATATATGCTGCCGATGATCAGTCCCATTAAATAAGGCTCGGCGCGCACATCGGTATTTGCCAGCACGGTATTAAGTGCTGTGGCTAATATCAGCACGGCTATGGCGCCGGTTTGCTTGCCGTAGTACCGCCGCGTAAAAAGCCAGGTATAAAGCAGGCTCAATAAAAAAAACAAAAGCGCCGGCAACCGGTAGGCCCACGCGCTTATGCCAAAAATATTAAAGCTAACCCACGCGCACCAAAACGGGAAATGGGGTTTATCCAGCCAATCGCGGTTATAGGTAAACAGTTCAAAAAAGTTGTTTTTATAAATAAGGTTTTTGGCGATAGACGCGTAAAGTCCGGGGTCGTCCGTGATAAACCGGGTAGCTATCCCGGCGAAATTTACCCCCAACGCCAATAAAAATATCGAAATATAAAATACTTTATTGGGATACTTCATTTTGCCAGGGGTATGTTAGCACAAATATTGCAAAAAAACCCCATGCCTTTACGACACGGGGCCAAAATCACAACAATTGTTTAACCTTACGGTCAATTCCTAACTGCAATGTGACTAAACTATAGAACGATTAAACCCATGATAAAGTTTACGTTAAGGCCGGGTTTTTTAAATATTATTGTAAACACAATGTAACGAAAACAATATTTTGGCGGTCATGTTTAAAAAGCAGCAGATTTCGGGCTACCTTTATTCAAATCTTGTAAACCAACCAATAAAAAAGCATTATGAAAACATTATTTCAATTGAAAGCATTGGCATTTTTCTTTTGTGCCTTTTTTGTATCGTCGGTGGCCTTTGGCCAGGGCGGCGCGATCCCAAGCCCGCGCGACAGCGTGAGCGGAACAGTAGCCGGCGCTCATATAAAAATATGGTATGGCAGCCCCTCGGTTAAAGGCCGCGAAATTTACGGTAAACTTGAACCATGGAACAAAGTTTATCGTGCCGGGGCCAACGAAGCTACCCAATTTACCACCGACAAGGATATTAAAGTAGAAGGCCAAACGCTGCCAAAAGGCACCTATGGCTTTTTTGTGATCCCGATGGAAAACGGGAAATGGACCGTAATTTTTAATAAAACCGCCAAACAATGGGGTGCGTTCAACTACGATCAAAAGCAGGACCAGTTACGCGTAACGGTAACCACCAAAACCATCCCCAACCAGGAAAGAATGGTTTATAAACTAAACCCCAGTGGCTTCAGTATGGATTGGGCAACCACCAGCGTACCGGTATCAGTAAAGTAAAAATTTATTAACATATACAGTATGAGCCTTCCGGGACTACCGGGGGGCTTTTTTGTTTGGGAATTCCAGCCGCTGTGGTAGCGGCGGTCGGGTGCTTTGCTCATACGCCGGTAAGCCTTATGCGCGGCCTGCGCTGATGGCCCCCGAAGCAGCCGGTATCCCAATGTAATTAAGTTAAGGTTCGTTATAAACGCCGTATTCGCCTCAATCCAACCCCTCTCCAAAGCAGTGGGGCTAAAACGGCTGAAATTTGTCCAGTTTGCATCGAAGTCCTATGCTTTGAAGAGGATGAGTGAGGGCTTCGCCATTTAGGTGAGGCGAAACGCGATGCCAGGGTTGAAATTAAATTACATATCCCTCATCACGTTTTTAGGGCATAATCATACAAGGGATTTCAATTTGCCCCTTGGTTTGCAGATGATGATAATATTTGCTTACTCATTGCCAATGTACCCGGAACACGCATCCGCAATGACACAAAAGGGTTAACACAACTTAACATATTTCAATGTTAACTATTTTTTAAGTTATTGATAATCAATTGTTTAATAAAAATATCGGTCAACTGCCTTAACATCTTTTTTACGCGCTCACTGACATGAATTTGTCAGCAATTTAAATAACGTTAAGCCGGTTGGGCAACCTTTATTAACAGTCAAAAACTCATTTTTTATCGGGTTATATACAAGCTTTAAAATTCGCGGTAAAGGCTAAGCGTCATTTAAATGTTGACATGACACTATTGCCGGGGTTGCGATCACTATGCTGTAAACTCCGCTGTCCGAAGTCTCTGACTTCGGACGACTATGCCTGTAGTCTCTGACTACAGTAACCGCAAAACCGGCCCCTAAAGCTACCGATCAATACTTGAGTTTGCAATTACATCTCCCATTGCATACCTTTAAATTAACCTAATAACTAAAACTATGGTACGCAAAGGCTACATCATTCACAATCAGCAAGCTGTTTATTTCCTGACATTTACAGTGGTTGGCTGGATAGACATTTTTACAAGGCAAGCCTATCGAGATATTGTAATAGATTCCTTTAAAATTGCCAGCTGAAGAAGGGGCTTCACCTGCATGCTTATGTGATCATGTCGAACCATATACACCTGGTCGTATCAGTGGATGACGGCTTCACTGTAAGCGGTTTTATACGTGATTGTAAAAATTCACGTCGACCAGAATTACTGATGCGATAGAAAACAGCGGCATTGAAAGCCGCCGCGACTGGATGCTGCACCAATTTAAATATTACGCATCCCAGCATTCACGTAACGAAAGATACCAGTTATGGGAGCATGATAGCCACCCGATTGAGTTAAGTTCGCCGGCGTTTACACAGCAAAAGATAGATTACATCCATGACAATCCGGTACGAGCCGGGCTGGTTTATCGTGCCGAGGATTATATTTATTCGAGCGCTTCCAATTATGCTGGTTTAGACCAGATCATTGACGTTGACTGTCTGTTTTTTTAACTGTAGTCAGAGACTACAAGCATAGTCGTCCGAAGTCAGAGACTTCGGACAGCGACCAACTTCGAGCAGCGACCAACTTCGGACAGCGGCCAACCGGTGATTTCGTAAAGCACGGCTAACCAAATCGGCTTTAAGCCGCTGTCAGTCTCTTACTACCGTAACCGCAAACCCCGCCCCTAAAGCTACCGATCAATACCCGAGTTTGCAATTACATTCTCCGCTCGCTAAACAAAACAATTTTACCGGGTTGTATTAAGCATTATATTTACCGCCAATGAACATTTCAGTCAGCAAAAAATTAAAAGTAAGGGCTATCGCCATTGTGAGCCTTGCGGTAGCACTGTTTTTGCTGATGCAGCTGGCCGATCATCCCAATATTGTGGAGCATTATTACTCGGAGGGGGTTTACCCGGTGATCTGCAAAATATTGCACCCGGTATTTAACCTGTTCCCCTTCAGCTTTGGCGATGTGGTGTACCTGGCGGTTATTGTGTTGCTTTTTTATGCGCTTTACCTGCTTATCAAACTTTGCATCAAAAAGCGGTTTAAGGAGGCGGGCTTATTCCTGCTGAAAATTACCATAGCCTTTGAAGCGGCCATACTGGTGTTTTACCTGTTTTGGGGGATGAATTATTTCAGGGTGCCGGCCGGGGATCGTCTGCACCTGCGCGACACCGGCTATACAACCGCCGACCTGATGGCCGTAACCACTATACTGATCGACAGCGCAAACATAACCCGCGCCAGGCTTACCCCTGCCGACCTGTCGCAATCCAACAGTACCATTTACCACAATGCTATTTCGGCCATAAAAAAATTGTCGGATGATTCCGCAAATTTCCGCACCTATTATCCGGATATCAAACCATCCCTGTTAACGCCGCTGCTCAATTACATGGGCACCTCGGGCTATTACGACCCTTTTACCGGCGAGGCGCAGATGAACTACCAGATGCCTATCGTGGACCGGCCCGTTACCGCCTGCCATGAGCTATCGCACCAGGTGGGTTTTGCTTTTGAGGATGAAGCCAATTTTGCCGGCTATTTGGCAGGTATCGGGTCGAAAGACCGTTTGCTCCGATATTCGGCATACAACCTTGCCGTAGAAGAATTTATGTTCGACCTGTATTTTCGTGACAGCCTGTCCAACAAAAAATTAAAGCCGCTTATTTCGCCCGCAGTTCATAATGATTATAAGATAGAGCATGCTTACTGGCATGCCTATCAAACCAGGCTCAATGCCGTCAGCAGTATTTTTTACGATCATTTCCTAAAAGCCAACAATCAGCCGCAAGGCCTTAAAACCTATAACAACATGGTATTGCTGGTAATGGCTAAGTATAGGAAGAGCGGCGGCGGAACTCCGAAGCCCGAAGTCCACAGTCCGTAGTTGGCAGTTTTCAGTGGGCAGTTTGCAGCGGTAAAATTCTGCAAACTACCTGCCGCAAGCCGGCAACTGCTACTAAAGAACGACCCCTTCTTCTGTAAACATCAGCCTGTTCGGGCCGCCAAGTACTGAATTTCCCCAGCCGTCGCCGTTGATAAAAAGCTTCTCGTTTTCGGCTAAGATGTGCAAATGGCCTAATTTAAAATCGCCAAATATGCGGATAGCGGCAACCGGCATATTTACCTCCAGCTCAGCCACTATATTATGCTCAAGGCTCATGGCCGAATCCGCATCCAGTTGGTGCACATGTATTACCACGCTCCCATCCGGCCGGCTGATCATCACGCTATCATACGTCAGCGTAATTTTGTGCGACGAAGCATTGACAAGCTTGTTGGCCACTACCGTAATTGGTGTGCCATCTACATCCGTAATATTTATATCGCAATCAAGCACAGGCTGCCCCTCGGGCGGAGCGTCATCGTGGTAAACCGTGTTGATCCTCAAAAACTCCTTCTCCTCCCCATTGTCAGTATAACCGACAACTTTACCGGGAACGACAAATGCGTTCGAACCGATAATGTAAGCATATTTCATAACCTCATTTTTTATACTATGGAAAAGCGCTGAACACTAAAAATGTTTGAAGTATTTTTCGGAGAAGGAAGAGGCTGTTTTGACTGTTGTTAAGCAATCATACCGAAAGTTCCGGGAACGTTACCGGACAAAAAAATGCGTTCCGTATCTCACCCCGGAACGCATTACAACATCATCTCAAATAATGTTGATCAACTAAATCTCAGACTCATGTTTAATGATCATCCAAGCTCTTTTACAGCAGCCCAATTGATAATTGGCCCGCAAATCTCTTTCACCATCACTCAAGCAAAACTTGTACCCAAGTATCTAATTTTCAGTTATATTGGTTAGCGCACGTTCTTAAACGGGCAATTGTTGACAAAATTATCGTTTACTTTGCAAAAATAGCAATATGTTTATTAAATTAACATTAATTAACATGTTTCATTTCAAATTAGTCAGTAAAAGTGTTATTACGGCATTAACAACTACATTTTTATTGTCTGTGTGCCTGCCCGGCGCTGCATCAGCGCAAAGATTTACCAAAGCCGAGATTGGGCGCTATAAATTAGAGGCACAAGCCGTAACCATCATTCGCGACAATTGGGGCATCCCCCATATTTACGGAAAAACCGACGCCAATGCGGTTTTTGGGCTGATGTATGCCGAATGTGAAGATAATTTTAAAGGTATCGAACAAAACTACCTGTACCAGTTTGGCAAGCAGGCCGAGGTTGACGGCGAAAAAAGTTTGTACCAGGATATTACCCTGCAATTAATCGCAGATACGACGGATGCTATAGCCGATTACCGGTCGGCAGCGCCCTGGTTTAGACAATTAATGGATGCCTTTGCCGACGGTGTGAACTATTTTCTATACACCCACCCGGATATTAAACCAGCAGTATTTCAACGCTTTAAACCCTGGTACGCACTGATGTTTACCGATGGCAGCGTTTCAGCAACCGTAACGGGCGGCATAAATGTTAATGAGACAAAAAACTTCTATGGCGGCGGCGGCGAAAAGATCGGTGAGGTGTACAAGCCCGGGCCGGATGAGCGCGAGATCGGCTCGAACGGTTTTGCTATTGCACCTGCGCGGTCGGCCTCCGGCCATGCATTGCTTTATATAAATCCGCATGTGCCTTTTTATTTTCGGGACGAGGTGCAAATTACCAGCGATGAGGGCCTGGACGTGTACGGCGCCGTTACCTGGGGGCAGTTTTTTATTTACCAGGGCTTTAACCCGCATTGCGGCTGGATGCATACCAGCAGTTATGCCGATGTTGGCGACCTGTATGCCGAAAAAATGAGCAAAAAAGACGGGCAATGGTATTACGAATATGATGGCAGCCTAAAGCCCGTAGCCACCCGCCAACTGGTATTAAAAGTTAAAAACGGCGACCATACCGATGACCACACCATCACAGGTTATTACACCCACCATGGACCCGTTTTGGGCAGCAGGGATGGCAATTGGCTGGCTTTAAAAGCAAATAACCGGTCGTACAATGCGCTCCTTGAATCGTGGTTAATAACCAAAGCCACAACATTTGCAGAATATAAAAAAGCGATGGGGTTATTGTCAAACGCTACCAATAATACGGTTTATGCCGACGATCAGGGGAATATCGCTTTCTGGTACGGCAACTTTATGCCCAGGCGCGACCCAAAACTGGACTGGACCTTACCCGTAGACGGCAGCACTTCGGCAACCGAATGGCGGGGATTGCATTCGACAGATGAAATAGTGCATGTGTATAACCCTGCTACAGGCTGGATACAAAACTGCAATTCAACGCCCTTTGCCTGTTCAGGCGAAAGCAGCCCCGACAAAAGTAAATACCCGGCCTACATGGCGCCCGACGGACAAAATTACCGCGCGGTAAATGCCATTAAACTGTTGACCGGCAGCGGCAAACTAACCATGGATGACGTAACCAAAATCGGGTACGACCACTATCTCGCTGCGTTTGACGTGATGCTGCCCCCGCTGTTTAAAGCGTTTGAAGGTGCGCCCGATTCGGTCAAACAACGGCTCGGCGAGCCTATAGAAGTTTTGAAGCAATGGGACAGGCGGTCGGCAATTAATTCCGTGGCCACCACACTGGCTGTGGAATGGGGCGCCAATGTGATGCGTGAACTGCCACCGGCTAAAACCGTTGAGGCAAGTACCTGCCAAACGGAACGGCTAAGCGACTTTATGCAAACAGTTAGCCCGGGCGGCCTTTTGGCGCAGTTAAACACTACAGTAACCACGCTCGACAAACGTTATGGCACCTGGAAAACACCCTGGGGCGATATTAACCGTTACCAGCGCCCGGCTGATGGGATCACCTTCAGCGACAGCGCCCCCAGCCTGCCCGTAGGGCAAACCTCGTCGGTGTTCGGGCAGTTACCATCGTTTGTAAGCCGCCCTGTAAATACGCAGAAGCGTTATGGTTATTCAGGCAATAGTTTTGTCTCTATTGTGGAATTTGGTTCCCGAATTCGGGCAAAATCCATTGTAACCGGCGGAGAATCATTCGATTCCGCATCAAAACACTATACCGACCAGGCTGGCATGTATATTGCCGGAACGTTTAAGGATGTTTTGTTTTATAAGGCTGATGTACTTAAATATGCCGAAAAAACTTATCATCCGGGGAAATAAATTAAAAAATAGGTATATTTAAACAACCACTACTTTTATCATGAAGAAAGTCCTGCTTTTTTTACCCCTGCTTTTGCTGGGCAGCATTATCGCTAAAGGTCAGAGCATTAAATTCAGCGACCTGGTTTATATGACACCGATGAGCAATGATGCCGTTTATGCCACCCTGAAACAGGGCAGCGCTTTTAAACAGGATTATTCGGAAGATGTGGACGGCTACCCGATGGAATATTTCAAACGGGCCAATGCCAAACCCGACCAGGAGAGGATAATTACCGGCAGGTACACCAAATTATACGACGGCGTAATTTTACGCACCTTGGATTACACCTCCACCGATGTACAAAACATACTAAACATGGTTAGCCAGGCAAAATATGCCGGTATGGAACTCCTATTCCAGGGGTCGGATGATGCAAATAACATCTATTTGTACAGCAACAACTTTTTCCAGGTTAGCATCTACGTACGCCACGATCAAACATCAGGTCTTGTTGAAATCAAGCAGAAAGAATATCTGAATATTGATTGATAACAAAAAGACATTATGAAAAAAAAAGATAAGCTATTTTGGCGGTACTTTGGTTCGGTATTAGTGCTGGTTGAAATTTGCATCTGCTTGCTATTAATCCGAAATCCTTTCCCCTGGCTATTAGTGCGCCTTGCCTTTACGCTGGCCAACTCGTTCATCATTGCTTACCTGTTACAGGTGAAACTTAAAGTTGAAAAACATAACGCGCTGGTCAACCGCGCTTACCAGGCGAATACTGCTCAGAAAAATCACGTTTTACATTTATTGCGTCTTTTCCTGTAACCGGGGGCTTAGTGACTAGGGGCTTCAGCCGGAGTGGTCGTGTAAAATCTTCCAGCCCGTTTTAGTACGCACCATCACCAGCGAGTAGCGCCCTGACCGCTCCGGCAGGCCATTGCCATAAAGCGTAAACGCGCCGGTGAGTAAAGCATAATTGTCGCCCAGCAAACGCACTTTCATATCGGTATACCGCAAATTTTGTTTGGGCATACTGCCCTTAAAGTATTTGTGTTGATATAAACCGCGGATGCTGTCCAGCCCAACCGTCCCGCCCGGCATCATCATCGTAGCCGAGGGATCATACATCAGCATAAAATTTTCCAGGTCGCCGCGGTTCCATTGTTCCGCCGATTTTTGCATGGCGGCGGTAATTGCGTTTGCTTGTGCGTTATCGTCAGGTGCAAATTGCGCCGCCGACCTGTTTGCCAAAAAGACCAAACAAGCGGATAGCAAAAGCAGCAAGCCGTATTTCGGGATTTTGTTATTCATGCTTCAATTATTTACAGCCGAATTTATCAAAACAGATACATTACTGGTGGAAAGATGACGAATAATATTTTTGATGCTGCCATTTAGTTTTTAATTTGCGTTGCTAAATTATTACTCAAACAGTTATCCTTTTATGAAAGCTATCTTTTCCTTTTGTTGTGCGCTGATGATCTTCAGTGTTTTTCAGACCGATGCCCAATCAAAAAAAGTTATACCAATTACCGACAAAGCCCTTGAAACCAAAATTCAAGCGTTGATGAAACAGCTTACGCTGGAAGAGAAGATATCCATGCTGCACGCCAACGGGATATTTTCGGCCGGTGGCATTCAGCGCCTGAATATTCCGCAGATCATGACCGACGATGGCCCCCTAGGTGTACGTGAGGATGTCAAGGAGGGATGGGGTTCTGCCAATTTAACTACCGATTCTGCCACATTTTTTCCTAACGGCTCGGCCTTAGCCGCCACCTGGAATCCGGAGCTGGCTTACCGCTACGGGCATGACATGGGCGAGGAGGCCCGCGCACGGGGTAAAAATGTAATGCTGGCGCCGGCCTTTAACATTTGCCGGGTGCCGCTTAACGGGCGGACGTATGAATACTATTCGGAAGATCCGTTTTTGAACTCCCGGCTGGCAGTTGGTTCGGTAAAAGGGATACAAAGCCAGCATGTGGCTGCTTGCGTAAAGCATTATATTGTAAACAACCAGGAAATTGAGCGCGGCCGCGTCAGCGTGGATGTGGACGAACGGGCTTTGCGCGAAATTTATATGCCGGCATTTAAGGCGACCATTACCGAAGGCGGGGCATGGACTATCATGTCGGCTTATAACAAATTGCGCGGCACTTATTGTTCCGAAAATGATTACCTGCTTAACCAGGTATTGAGGGGCGAATGGAAATTTAAAGGCATGGTGATCAGCGATTGGGGCGGAACGCACAGCACGGTTGCAGCGGCCAATCACGGCCTGGACCTGGAGATGGGCTCGAGGCCGCCCTACAATACCTATTTTTTTGCCGATAAGCTGCTCGACTCGGTAAAAGCAGGAAAAGTAAGCATGAAAATAATTGACGAAAAGGTGCACCGCGTACTTTGGGTGTTAATGCATACCGATATGAGCGATAATTTGCCGGCCGGGAGCCTGAACACGCCGGAACACAGCAAAACCGTTTATGATATCGCCTCGGAGTCGATTGTGCTGCTCAAAAATGATAAAAACATGCTGCCACTTAATTTATCTGGTATTAAAAGTATATCGGTAATTGGCGACAACGCCACGCACACCTTCCACCTGGGCGGATTTGGCGCAGGGGTAAAAGCCCGCTATGAGGTAACTGCATTGCAAGGCCTGCAAAACCGCCTGGGCAAAACCATTGAACTTAAATATGCGCAGGGCTACTCGGGCGTTTACCAGCCTTACGGCAAAAAACCACGTCTCGAAACGGCAAAGGCCGATCCGGCATTGATAGCCGAAGCTGTGGCAACCGCCAAAAGTACGGATATGGCCATCCTGTTTGTGGGCGGTAACCGCGACTATGAAAGCGAGAGCCGCGACCGCAAAACCCTCGAGCTGCCCTTTAGCGAGCAGGTTTTGGTGGATAGTGTAACCGCAGTTAACCCTAATACAATCGTGGTTGTGGTTGGCGGTGCGCCTTATGATATCAGCAAGATCAAGCAAAACAACCACACCATCGTATGGTCGTGGTATAACGGCTCCGAAAATGGCAATGCCCTTGCCGACGTATTATTAGGCAAGATCAACCCATCGGGCAAACTGCCCTTTACTTTCCCTGCAGCATTGAAAGACTCGCCGGCAATAGCGCTGGATGCCTATCCCGGCAAGGATTTGCAGGAGGAATACAAAGAAGGCATCCTGGTTGGTTACCGCTGGTACGATACCAAAAAGATTGAACCGTTGTATTGCTTTGGGTATGGTCTTTCGTATACGTCGTTCAAGTACTCAGGTTTAGCGGTTGCTAAAAAGCTATTCAAGCCAACCGAAACCATTACTGCAACGCTGAAAGTAAAAAACACCGGTAAATATGCCGGCAAGGAAACTGTGCAACTATACGTTGGTAAAGCAGAATCGAAGGTAGAACGTGCCGAAAAGGAGCTTAAGGCATTTAAAAAGGTGAATATAGCAGCAGGGCAAACGGCAACAGTAACGCTAACGATACCCATTAAGGATTTGGCGTATTATGATGTTGACAGCCACAGCTGGAAAGTTGAGTCAGGAGCCTATAAACTGATGGCAGGTACTTCATCAAGGGATATTAAGGAGAGCGTGGTGGTAACGGTGCTGTAATTGGTTGATGTGCGGGTGTGCAGATGTGCGGATATGCGGATATGCGGATATGCGGATATGCGGATGTGCAGATGTGCAGATATGCGGATGGGAAAATGATTTGAAGATGCTTTGATTTGAAGACAGACGCAGCTACCTTCTTTCGCCGCAGGCGAAGAGAGGGTGAACGCGCGAAGCGCCGTTCGGGTGAGTCGATGCGTGGTGTAAAGCATTGACGGTAATGCACTGGCGGTTAACTCGCCCGGTCATCGCTTCGCTCGACCACACTCTCTTCCGCAAGCGGGAAAGATGGTAACTACTATTCGGTTTTAAGATCAAGTGCTGTGATTCCCGTCTCCGCAGGGTCTCTCGCAGAGGACCCTGCGGTGGGTGTACCTGTGAAACGGATAGCCGGCGGCAATCTGCACACCGGATAGTTGCGGTTCTATCCGACACGGAGCGCAGGGTCCTCTGCGAGAGACCCTGCGTGGACCGAAAAATGAATTAAAATGCTATAATCATGTATAGATATATCAAAATCCTTCTCGGTATTCTAATAATACCATCGGCCCTATTCGCCCAGGATAAACCCACCGTAATCCCCTTATGGGCGAAGGGCGCCCCGGGTTTTGAAAACCGGCGCAACGAGCCAGAACTGGCAAAAGATTACTGGGTTCGCAATATTCACAATCCATCGCTAACTGTTTTTTTACCGCCAAAAGGTAAATCAAACGGAGCGGCGGTGGTGATCTGCCCCGGCGGCGGTCACCGGTTGCTGGTGTGGACAGCCGAAGGCATCGATCCCGCCAGGTTCCTGGATAGCCTCGGCTTTACTGTTTTTGTTTTGAAATACCGTTTGGGGCGTGATACGTTGTCGCCTTACAAAATTGACGTTCACGCCCGCGAAGATGGCCTGCGGGCCATGCGCTATGTGCGCAGTCATGCCGCCGACTATGGCGTTGATACTGCCCGAATCGGCATCATGGGCTTTTCGGCGGGTGGCGAAGTAGTGGATATGGTGAGCTTCTGGGCCAACGGCGCAGATCAGTCCGCCGCCGACCCCGTCGATCGCGTTAGCGCCAGGCCCGATTTTATCATCCAGATTTATCCCGGCCCCCTTTACGTGCCTGCAATCATTCCAAAAAATACCGGCCCCAGCTTCCTGCTTGCCGCCAATGACGATCCCTGCTGCTCCATTTCCATTGCAAAACTGCTGCAGGCCTATCGCGATGCGGGGGTTTCCGTCGAAACGCACCTGTTTGCCCAGGGCGGCCATGGGTTTAATATGGGCTATCGGTCCAAATTACGGTCGGTACACAGCTGGCCGCAGCGCTTGGCGGACTGGTTATGGGATAATCATTTGATTGAGCCGGTGAATGGGGAAAGGCCGAAAATTATGCACTAAAACCCCGGATTATCAAACCAAAATAAATCCGATCCCGATGTCCGAAATCAAAGGTAGCTCAGCCACCACTGTTTATGTGTCTTTTTATACCGGCTGAACCACCTGCAGGGGAAATACAGCGCTATGATGACACACAGCCAGACAATGTACACGCCGCCCAAATTAAAGCCAAAGTGCGGCGGACTGAACAGGAAGGGGTTTTGGTGTTTGGGGTCGACAATATCTTTATTGCCAAAGCCCTGCGCATAAAACACAACGATATCGGTAGTCCTAAGCAGGTAAAAGTGGAGTACATAGTAAAAGAAAGGCACGTTGCCATAAACGATAAAAATGGCCGAAAGCTTGTTTTGAACCTTTTCCGTTAGGGCTAACACAACCATACCCACGCCGATGGTCATCAGCAAATACATAAGCGAAGGCGGGTACTTAGTAACATTTAAAAACGAAAGAAAAGTATAAGTTCCGTTGCGCTGCACTGACCATGGTTGGGGGTCGCCGTAAAGGTTAAAATACCTGAGCACCACAAAAACAAAAAGGGAAAGCAAACCGGCCGTTAACAAAATTTTACGGCGGCGCTGCGGATTAAACGAAGCCTGGTACAGGGAACCGAAAACGTAGCCCAGCAGCATTACGCCTGTCCACGGAATAATGGCATACAGATCGAAAATTACATGTGTTTGTCCAAGGGGTATTACCGAACCGCGGGCCGTTAAAAATAGTTTTAACAGGTTAGCCCCGGTACCGGTTTGAGGCAGGGTAAGATAATCGAGGATATCATGGCTGAAAAAGATGAGCGCACCGATAACGGCAATAACCTTTAAAGGCAGTTTAACCAGTAAACCCAGGATGACCATACTCAATCCTATTACCCATAAAACCTGCAGGATGAACACATTAAATAAAGGGTTTAAAGTAAACGCAAACGTAAGGAAAACCAGTTCAACAAAAACAAGCCAAAGCCCCCTGTTGATGAGGAAGGTACTTAATTCGCTTTTGGTGCGTCGTGTCCCGGCAATATAAGCCGATATGCCGCTGAGGAAAACAAAGTTAGGTGCGCAGAAATGGGTGATCCAGCGGGTAAAGAACAATATGGGTGTAGTGGTGGCCATATTGGTAGGATCGCTGGTAGCGCCGGCAGTATGAAAAAAATCGCGCGTATGGTCCAGCGCCATGATCAGCATAATTACACCGCGCAAAATGTCGATGGAGTTGATGCGCTGTTTGCCTGATGGTTCGTAAAGATTTGGCATGCTTTAAAGTATGATCAACAAAAATAATATTTCATTTTATCCGCCCGGCGTGTTGGTGCAATCAAAATGGAACAATTTTATTCACAAACCCACGCGCAACTGCAAAAGTTTATTGTCATTACATCATTTAAATCCGCTAAACTTTTATGCCGGGCAAATGTTACCTTTAACAAAGATTTAGCTATGGCAAATTTCCAGGATATTATCGCATCTGACATACCGGTTCTGGTTGATTTTTCGGCGGAATGGTGTGGCCCCTGCAAAATGATGCCGCCGATACTGAAACAGGTTAAAGACGCGATGGGCGATAAAGTAAAGATTATTAAAATTGATATCGACAAAAACCCGCAGGCTGCCAACGCCTACCGCGTGCAAAGCGTACCTACACTGATGATATTTAAAAAAGGGCAAACAATGTGGCGCCAGAGCGGCGTAGTGCAGGCCGGGCAACTGCAAAGCGTGGTGCAGCAATTTGTCTGATTTGTGATTATTCAGATATTGATCTTCTTTTCAAGACCTTCACGAGGTCGCTTCGCTCAATTCACCGATTTGGGGATGATTTCACCGATTAGATCGTCGATTACATGCTGTGCTTTTTTCAATGCTGAAAATCTTTCAAATCTTATAAATCGTGTAAAAAATCATATAAAAAAAAAGCGTTCCGTATCTCACCCCGGAACGCTCTTGTTACGATTTTAAAAATCCAATAACAATCAACTAAATCCGGACCGGCATCTCACCCCCGGCCCTCTCTCATGTTTCCTGAGGAAACCTAAGCTCTTTCTGAAATATCGAATACCGAACCTGCTCATTGCGGTATGGTTCGGTGTTCGATATTAATTGTCTATAAGACGTATAAAACAGCCTCCTTGTTACAGGTTACAACACTTATAGCAAGGTATTTTATGTTACGTTATTAAAACATTGGTCCGCCGCCCGGAGGAGGTCCGCCGGGGCCAGGGCCACCGCCCGGAGGCCCAAAGCCCCGGCCGGGACCATTATTTGGCATTTTCCCTGCCAGTTTCTGGAACCGGTAAGTGAATGAAAGCAGGTAATACCTGCCCAACCGGTTGTAGTTGGACTGCGATATCATGGTGCCGCTTTGCGAACTGCTGAAACCTGTATTCTGGTTAAACACATCCTGCACCGCAAACCTTATGGTTGCCATATTCCCTTTTAGGAAACGGCGTTCTAAATAAGTATTGAACACATTAGGGTTTTTAGCGCCTATGTAGCCGTAATAAAATGTTTTAGTGTAATCGTAGCTATAAGTCCAGTCCTTAAAAAAGTAGTTCTTGCCGGTAAGACCAAGTGCAGTCGACCGGAAGTTATCCTGTATACCGGGTTGCGGTATGGAGTTTTGCGAGGAATTGATGGTATAGGTTGCGCTGGCCTGTGCATCAACCACGTCGGTAATATCAAGCCTGAAGCGCAAACTCGGGGCTGCGGTCAGCGTTTTAGCAATATTTTTTTCGGTGGTTTCCGCAAAGGTTGCCGGCGCTACATCAGTGATGTACGAGATATTGTTGGCGTACGAGATATTACCCACCACAAACAGGTTGTATTTACGCTTATCCCAGGGCTTGTTAAATACAAAGAATGCCTGCGTAGAATAATAGCCATCGGCATTACTGTAAGTTGTTGCTATTGTGTTTGAAAGTTTGGCGTTTGGTGTATAATTGGCCGGATAATAAACCGAGTTGCTGGTAATATAATCATTGGCTTGTATAAATGAGAAGTTGCTGAAAAACACATTGCCCGATGTAAAATTAAAATTATTATACCTCACCGAAAATGTATTGTTATACTGTGGCTTCAGCCCGGGGTTGCCAATCACCGGGTAAAGCGCGTTGCTGAAATCGGTTACCGGCTGCAATTCGGTATAAGTAGGCATCACGCTGCTGCCGCTGTAATTGGCGCTGAATGATTGTGTGCGCGAAAAGTTGTAAACAAAATGGGCATTGGGAGAGAAATTGAATGTGTTGATCTGCGTTGGCGCGATGTTTACCGCACTGCCATCCAGTTCGGACGTTTGGGCGGTAACACCCAGCACGTAGTTATATTTCTTTTCAACAAAGCGGTAATTTAAGCCGAAGCGGTTGGTTACAAAGGTATAATTGTAATCATTGCTCAACAGGGCGTACTGGTTAGTAGTCCCGGCATCGGTCAATGTATCGGTTTCTTTATCGGACGTGGTGTATGAATGTTTATAGTTATAATTCACCTCGAGATATGAACGTTTAGCTATTGGCTCGATGTACGAAACATAAGTGCCCAGTGTGTCCGTGTTGCTGTTGGTGGTGATAAACTGATCAAGCGGGGCATTTGGAATGCCTTTTGTATAAATATACACCGGGTTTTGGTATTGATCGCTTGTTGACCGGCCAACGCCGATATTTACGCTGAAGTTACGGCCATGCCCGTTAAACCGGTGGTTATAAAGTGCATTAATACCGTAGTTAGGAGCGGACGAATGACTGATCAGGTTTTCGTTGTATTTTTGCGCCACAATTGTTGTATCATATTCATTCATCGTTGCCTGTGTCGTGTGAACACCGGCAAAAGCATACGAGGGCGTTACTTTCAAATAATTGATCGTGTCAGGTTTGTACTCCAGGTTGAATGTAAACCTGTGGTTGATCTTGCTGTCGTTCTCCACGCTGTTTTGTGTGGTCGTACTGGGCCTTAATAAGGAAATATTTTGTTGAACAGTAGCCGCAGTGGTATAAACGCTATTGTCCGAAACACTGTAGCTGCCATAAACAGTGACAAATTTACCCCACGAATCGCGGTAGTTTAAACCGATTGATCGGGCCGTAGTAATACCGTTGGTGTTGTTACCCCCCGGAGGCCCGCCCGGGCCGCCGCCGCGTCCGCCGCCACCGCCGCCGGGGCCGCCAAAGTTGAACAGGCTGGTGTTGGTGTTGTTAAGATTAGCCAGCACAGCTATCTGCTGGTTGCCATTAAAATCAAACATGTTAAACTGGCCCAGGTAGCGGCCCTGGTCCTTTGTGCCGTCTACTTGAGGGATGGCGTCTTCACCGCCGCCGGCGCTGGCCTGGCCAAAAATACCATGGTTACGGCTCGGCTTAATGTTGATGTTCAGTATAGTTTCAGGTTCGCCGGTTTTAATGCCGGTTAGGTTGGCCTGGTCGCCGTAGTCATTTACAAATTGTACGTTTTGTACCGCGTCGGCAGGCAGGTTTTGGGTAGCGGTTTTTAAGTCGCCGCCAAAAAAGTCTTTGCCGTTCACCCTTACCTTGGTAACGCTTTTACCCTGGAAGGTTACGTTTCCCTGGGCGTCCACATCGGCGCCGGGCACTTTTGCGATCATGTCCTGGATCGGTGCACCGTCCCTAACCGGGTACGCGGCAGCATTAAACTCAACGGTGTCTTCTTTTATCTTAACCGGCAGCGCGTCCTTTATGGTTACTCCTCCGAGCATAATGGTTGAAGGCTTCAGGATTATCGGCCTGAAAAAAACGGGGTTATTAGTGCTGTCCAACTTCACGTGCCGCCTGACATCCAGGTAACCGATGGATTGAACTACCAAAGTAAATTGCCTTGCCTTAACTGCAGGGATAAGAAACGCACCCTTTGCATCGGTAATAGTGGTTACACTATCCTTGGCAAAAATGAGCTTAACGGTTGAACCGGGTAACGTCAGTTTGGTGGAGTCGATCACCGTCCCGTGTATGTCGCGGCCTGTTTGTGCGTGAGCGCTTATGTTGATCAGAAGAGCTGCTGCTAAAAAAATGTATAATCTTTTCATGGTTTTAATTCAGATGTGCAAAGCAAACACAAACCCCGCATTCTGCAAATTGCAATAGATAAAAACATTAAATAAGTAGATGAAAAGCCCAAATTGGCCAATAAAAGCGATGTTTTGAGGCCATCGGTGAAAAAGGACGGTTTTAGCGATGATAATTGCCTCTCTATCGGTAAAACCTGCTCGCTGATAGATTGTTATTGATTGTAATCTCACCGCATTTGTATTTTTGACAATCAATTGTAACAGGAAAGTTAGGTTGTTGCGGAACTTCAAATCCTTACAACCTCTCCAACTAACACAACTTTTACAACTCAGAATGAAATGATCTTTACAAAATCAAAAAGCAGGGTAGTTACGGTACTTATCCATGTACTGGCCTGGGCAGTATTCGGTATGCTGCTGTTCTTTTTCCAGCCATTGAGTTGGAATATAACACTGCCGTACCAGCTGTGGATAAAACAAACTATCATTTTTGGCCTGTTGGTGATTACGTTTTACATCAATTCCGAAGTAATCGTACCGCATTTTTTATTAAAAAATAAAACGGTAGCCTATTTGCTCATCGTTGTAGGCGTGGCAGGTATTATGGTCTTTCTGAACGGTTACGTGGATCAATGGCTCAACCTGCCTGAGCTCATGGACGCGGCTTTTCATAAATTTGGGCCGCCTCACCGGCATCACCATCCGCACAGCGAATGGGAAATGAACATGATCGCCCCGATGATCGGAACCTGTGCGCTGGTGCTTGGTATAAGTACCAGTATCACCCTGATGGAAAAATGGCAAAAGGACCGCCTGGTTCACCAGGAACTTGAGCAGGACCGGATCAGCTCGGAATTGTCGTTCCTTAAGGCACAGATCAACCCGCACTTTTTCTTTAATACGCTTAATAATATTTACGCCCTTACGCATATAGATGCCGAAACTTCGCGCAAGGCCATTCACCAGCTTTCGCGGATGATGCGTTATGTGCTGTACGATACGCAAAACGCCACTACCCTGCTGAGCCAGGAGATCGCCTTTGTGAAGGATTATATCAGCCTGATGCAGCTCCGGCTTACGGATGTGGTGAAGATTGATTTTAAATCGCCGGCGGCGCTAAAAGATGTGGCCATTGCGCCGATGATCTTTCTGCCATTCATCGAAAACGCATTTAAGCATGGCGTAAGCGCAACTAACCCCAGCTATATCGATATTAATATCGGCCAGCAGGGTTCGGTGGTTGATTTGAATGTGATCAATACGGTAATTAAAGAACAAAATAATAACTTAGAGGCAGGAAGCGGCATAGGGCTCAACAATACCCGGCGCAGGCTCGACCTGCTTTACCCCGGCAAACACCTGCTGAGCATCAACGAAGATACCGCTGCAAACACCTATTCAGTTCATTTAACGCTTGATCTGTCATGATATTAAATTGCATAGCTGTTGACGATGAGCCCCTGGCGCTTGGCCTGGTCACCTCGTTTATCGGGCAAACCCCGTTTTTAAATTTGGTTGGAAAGTTTTCCAGCGCGGTGGAAGCGCTAAAGGCCATTCACGCGCAAAAGATCGATGTGCTTTTCCTGGACATCCAAATGCCCGACCTCAACGGCATCGAGCTGGCCCGCGTACTGGATAACAGCAAAGCAAATAAACCCCGTATCATTTTCACTACTGCTTATAACCAGTTTGCACTGGAAGGCTATAAAGTGGATGCGCTTGACTACCTGCTGAAGCCATTCAACTACGAAGAGTTTTTACATGCAGCAACCAAGGCCCTGAATTATGCTGAGTTGGTTGAGAAATCGCAAACGCCAGCTTCAGTGGTAACTGCGGCAGCGGCACCTGAAGAACGCATAGAAGACGAGTACCTGTTTTTAAAAGTTGAATACCAGTTGGTGCGGATTGCGCTTAATGATATTCTCTATATCGAGGGATTGAAGGATTATGTAAAGGTCTGGCTCAAAAGCCAGGAAAAACCTATCCTTTCGCTCACCAGCTTAAAATCACTGGAAGAAAAACTGCCGGCTAAAAAATTTATGCGCGTGCACCGCTCATTTATTGTTTCGCTGGATAAGATCAACTCCATCACCCGTAATGCGTTGCAAATCGGCAAAGTAAATATCACCGTTGGCGATCAGTATAAGGATGCGTTTAGCCAGTTTTTGAGTAAGTGGGTGTAGTTTAGTTGTAAGGGTTGTAACGAGTTGTAGAGGTTGTGAAAAAAGCGACGGCCCCGTGCAGTTCCCTCTTGAGAGGGGTGGAGGGGTGTGTCATTCACCGACAGGTAAAATAGCACCCGGTCCTTTTAAATATTTCTTTGCCTCTATCACGGAAAACACACCCC
>Ga0206971_10089_pt1 | contig 32568 bp, 27 predicted proteins | sample Alteio_BWOrgHeat_85_FD_152917 | JGI IMG/M metagenome (GOLD analysis project Ga0206971, IMG submission 152917) | Enriched cells from forest soil in Barre Woods Harvard Forest LTER site, Petersham, Massachusetts, United States -... | ecosystem: Environmental > Terrestrial > Soil > Temperate forest >...
AACCCATTTCAAAGCTATTAAAAAACACCTTCAAACGCCTTCGAAATGCTTACGAAACGGGTACAAACGGGCATCGAAAAAAAAATTTTCGATCCCAAAAACGTTCATTTTTGTTCATGGGATGAACGCTTTTTTTTGCCTGGTTACGCCCGAAAAAGAGTGCTATCTGTAAACTGGATTAAAGAGGTACCAAAAAAAGCAAATTGTAAATTTGGAAATACCGCCGCATCCCCGTAACTTCCCTTCGCTAAATCGTTTGACCCGGAATTTTTTTTAAACTTTAAATTTTGTCACCATCGTTTTGAATGCTTTAGCCTGAAATACCTTTAACACCCAACAGGATAATTAACCGCCTTTAACACAGCGCAGCAAATGGCAAACACCTACAACATTGGAAGCAGCACGGGCCAAATAAGTCTGGAGGCTGATATCGTCAGCATTGGCCTGGCAGCCAGCGTCGCCAACATAACGGACCTGGCCGGAACCGACCCGGATACACAGGTGGCGGAATCCACCAACGCGACCGGGAATATCGATCAGCAACCCATTGGCGACCATACCCTGCTCAAAGGCAAACGGCTTTCAATTCAAACCAAGGTTACCCTGCTTGGCGACGATGCCGCAGCACGGGCCACCCAGGCGCCCAACGTCACCGGCTCGTACACTTTGTCGGGCGGCGACGATGGCGACAAAACGTACAACAACCCCGTGAACACCTACCAGGATCCCAATGTATTTTTATTCTTTGTAGTCGACCTGACATGAAAAAGTTTACCCTGCTCTTTATCGCAATAATTTACGGCTGCACTGCATGGGCGCAAAGCGGCTCAGCGTCAACGGCCACGCCAACGTCAACCGCCATCAGCGATTTGGTTGTGCCCGTTTCGCCGGCCTTTTCCATTACGGATATTACGCCCACGCTGGTGCAAAACCCGGGCACGCCAAAAGCTTTTGCGCTGGGCATCGTGGAGTCCGTTAGCCAGTCCGGTTCGGCTTTTCCCAATAATTACTCCGCGGAGTTTGCACCAATATGGTGGATCGATCCAAAGGGCATAAACGTATATTCGTACCTGGGCCTGCCCGTTCCCAAAAAGAACATGCCGGCATCCACAAAGGAAAATGTATTTGCCGGGATTAAATTTACAACGGTTTCCATCGCTTTCATTAACAAAGACCTGATCCCGGACACGTCATCCAAAACGCAAAGTATTTTCTCCATAGGCATCCATACCACCCTGGTGAAAGTGTACGGGGCCGACCACGCAAAAAAATTGGCGGGGCTGCTTGACCGGTGGGAAAAGAGCGCCCTGGGCGAATTAAAAAGCAGTCACAACGACTCCCTCCGAAGACTTATGACACGTTTGGACCCGAGTGATACCGCGTACAAAACCAAAATAGCCGCACTTCAAAAACAATACATTGAAGATCAAACGCCCGTCAACCTGCAAGCCATCAACCAGCTGCTTGCGCAAAAGCCTTATTTCGCATGGGACATGTCAGCCGCTTTAGCCGAGTATGGCGTTAATAACCAGAGCGTGCAAACCGGTCGCGCGGGCGTTTGGACCTCGCTGTCGTCAAACATTCCGCTGGGAAAAGACAGCACCAATTATTTTAACATGAACCTGCTGGGCAGGTACCTGTTTGATAATTTTCAGCAAAACGCCCAGGGCATCACCGGCAGAGCCAATAACATCGACATCGGCGGAAACCTCGGTTTCGCATTCAGCAAGCTATCTATTGCCGTCGAGTCGCTTTACCGGTTCGTCAACGGCCAGCCCAATACCGAAAACCGCACCGTCGGCATCATCAGCGTAAAACTAACCGATAAACTCTACGTCAACGGCACGTTCGGGAAGGACTTTGCGGGCCCCAACAAGCTGATCTCGGTATTCGGGATAAATTGGGGATTGGGTAATGAAAAGGTGGCATTGCCGTAGGCGCAAATAAGCGCCGGGGCTTTAAACACAAAGCAAAAATTGCCTCGATAGTTAACAGATTTTTTCTTTGATAAAAAATCTGTTAAACTGACAATTAAAATTCTTTTTTGTGAAATAATTTGCTGAAATACAGTAGATTGATTTGCATGTATCAAGTTTTTTACATGGCTTTAAGCTAAGCTAAATCAAAAACCCCAACGCTTGCAGGGGTATAAAACAGCGGGCATACTTAAATCTTTCACATCATGAAAAATTCAGTTCTAACAGATTTTATTTTTTGCGATTTTTCTTTAATCGGGCGGCGAACTGTACCGTAAAAACACCTTTTTAAATACCGTGAAACTGCCTGATAGCAGGTGGGTTTGGCTATTTAATTTTGAGTAAGGAAATAGTAGAAATACCCGGATGCCGAAAAGGGGAGGATAGAGTAGGCGGGCTTAAATCTTGTACATCAAGAGTTAGAGAATACTGAAGAATTGTTGGGAAAGGGATTTGGGAATTGATTTGAAGCTATCTCCTTAGATATTTTAAAGAAGATATTTCCCTTAAAAAAGCTATTGTCAAATTATTAGAATACTAATTTTTAACCGTTCTAAAACTTTAAGCCATGTCACAATTCATCGATCAGCATCCCGTGCTTTTTACAACCTTTATATTTCTGATCATTATAATTATTTACATCATCGTTGTTGCCCGCAGCTCTAACTCGGTGATAAAATCAGCTCGACTTTCAACGGGTAAACAACATGCTGATATGATGTACTATCTTCCGACGGCTACACTTACAATTACCGCGACCGCTAAGATTACGATAACTAAAGACTCCAATAATACCATTATTTCTGCCAATCTGGCCGACCTTTCATTGGAAAATACAGTGGCCATCGTGCCAGACACAAAATTTTGTTTTGCAGTCAACTACCAGCCAAATTGTTTTATGAATGACGATGTTCGGATTACTACTAATTCAATTGGATTACTGGACTCTGTCTCAACAACCACCGATGATCAAATAAATAATATCATCAAACAAATTGGCGATTCTCCAGCTCAAGTCCTGGGACTCAAACCAGCTGATGTTGGTTTAGTTCTAAGTTCAAATATCAATACTTCTACGCTAATGGCAACCAAGATATTTCATATCGGAGCAGACCAGTTAAAAGGACAATCATTTGAATGCCCGTGGTTAATTAATGCCGACGGAACTTTAAAAATGCAAACTAACGCGGATGCTTCTTTCAAACTTACTTTCGACAGGCCGGCGAACTATACCCCGATTGGAGAAGACACTATTAGTGAACAGGACGGGCTGTTTACAAGGCTAGCTACCATTTTGTCAGTAAAAGTAGAACTCAAAAATAAACAGGTACAACCCGCTATCGTGCCTCAATTTGAAGTAATTATACCTGATGCGTCAAGCCTTGTTACAATCGCCGTTAAGAGAGCATCGTTTGTAAAGAGAGTTAACACGCCTCGATTTGCAAACGGTATGATGACAGAAAACTATATAAACATGCCAAGTCAGTTTGAAGGTTTCATCAGCATACCAATAAATATCGCAAAGGCAATAATTTCAATTCCAGGGGCGATTTTCAACTTTAAGATTCATCACAAGTATGACAATCAACTTGCAGAGTTGGATATGCAAAGAAGACTTGCGATAGCCGAAAAGCAGGCCCAACAGACTGCACCACTGTTTCCTATCGGTAAAACTGATATTTAGATATGTAAACAATTGAGTCCTATAAATTAAATAAACAAGTCATGAAAAATAGAAAAGTATTTCAAGGCAGTGTAAAGCCGTTAACTACTGCCGATGGCCTAACGCCAAGTGGTTTATTAGTACAGGCAGTTAATGCCGAACATCTTGATGAAAAAATGCCTATCGTTTTTTCACTTGAACTGCCAGCGGATTTAAGCGCTGATCTCGACAAAAAGATTGCATCAGGGGTTGTACTTAAGCCCGAGGAAATCAATGAAAAATACAAAGCTGATACAAAGCATTTGAATACGCTTACGAATTGGCTTAGGAAGCAAGGCTTTGAAATCACGAAAATATCCGGAAATGGCACCTCGGTCTATACAAAAGCAAAAGTTTCACAAATTCAAAAAAGCCTACAGGTTAACATGGTGCGGGTGACTAAAGAAGGCCTCGGTTATACTGCGGCTCAAAATGCTCCAAGCCTTCCGGAAAATATTGGCGCAGGTGTACACGCTATAATTGGGCTGCAACCCTTTCGTCAGGTGCGTAAGCACCTTCGAATGCGCATTCCAAAACACGCAAACCGGGTTCCGATCGAAGCGACAAACATTGTCGGAGCAAGTCCGTCACCTCAAATTCAAAATGCGCCACCCTATCTTGCTTCTGAAGTATTAAAAGCTTATAACGCAGATGGCACAGGGTTGACCGGGCAAGGGCAAACCATCGCTATATTAATTGATACATTCCCTGATGATAACGATTTGACTCAATTTTGGGCAAATAACAATCTTCCAACAACGTTGGCCCAAATAGAGAAAATTAATGTCAACGGCACTGCGTTGCCGATGCCGGAAGGGGAAGAAACCTTGGATGCCGAATGGACAAGCGGAATTGCACCAGGTGCGAATATTAGGATATACGCCAGCGGATCTTTACAATATACTGATCTGGACCTCGCACTGGATCAAATATTTGATGATCTGTCGACGCAGCCCGGGATGAGACAATTATCGATAAGTTTAGGTTTAGGTGAGATATATCTCGGATCGCCCGACGGCGAAGTGGCTACTCAACATCAAAAGTTTCAAAAATTATTGGCTGCTGGTGTAAATATTTTTGTTTCAACTGGTGATGCGGGCTCTAATCCAGATAGTTCAGGGCATCAACCAACCGGACAGCTCCAGGCTGAGCATCCTTCCACTGACCCGTATGTCGTCGCTGTAGGCGGAACAACTTTGCAACTATCCGTTGAGGGAAGCGTTTCTTCTGAAACCGGCTGGAGCAGTGGAGGGGGCGGTATAAGCATTTTCTTTCCACGACCTGATTGGCAGCAAGGTGCCGGCGTTCCTTCGGGGACCATGCGCCTGGTGCCTGACGTAAGCGCGACGGCCGACCCCGATTTTGGCGCGTATCTTTATTTCCAGGGAAGCGTAACTCAAATTGGCGGAACAAGTTGGAGCGCCCCAATATGGGCAGGTTTTTGCGCGTTAATCAACCAGTCTAGAGCAAACTCAGAAAAAGAGCTTTTAAGCTCTTTGAACCCACAAATATACCGACTGATGGGAGGCTCATGTTTTAGGGACATTTTAAGTGGCTCAAATGGCGCATACCAGGCGGGTAGCGGATATGATCTTGTAACGGGGCTGGGCGTCCCCGATCTACAGCAGCTTGTTCAGGCGTTGGGGTAATTTGCAACTTTAGCACTGGTTAATATAAAAACTTATCGTTATGAAAAATTTGACCTATCTCGCCCGGTCAACTGTCACACTTGATCGAAAACCATTTTGAACTTTCACCTTGCTCAACAAAACTGCCTGGACAAAAAACCTGGGCAGCTTTTCACTGGCGATAGGTCTTAAATCTTTTACCCATTGACAACCTTCCGAAGTATATGATATCAGACCTAATGTCTCATGTTGCGACCACTTCATATAGTAGTAGATGCACATATCAAATATTTATTACCGATAGATGGTCAGTAATGCAAAACAGGCTTCACGTACTACAACCTTGTTGAAAGTTTCAACTGTTCTTAAAAATCCTCAACAATTATCATAAATATCATGAAAAAAATAGTACTTGCAATTTTATTTGTCTTTTGCTTTTTGCGGAATTCTGCACAGCAACGTATCCTGTTTAATGATGCTTCTTCTTTACAATCAACCCTCGATGCCAATACGGGAAAATTTACAATTGCCGGCAATGAAGCGCTTCTAGGATATTACTTCGGCACAACTTTAACTAATGCTCAAATTGCCGCTAAGATTCAGGCAAACCCTTTTTTGAACCATTACTTTACCCCTCCGCCGGTAAACGCCCAAAATTCCAACAATACCATTTCGTTAACTCCCGGAGTGGCCAGCATATCGACGACGGGTCAATCAGGTGGACAATTACCCGGTGTCGGGGACTTCCCTATTACGACAATAGCCGACGGCTTTGCTAAATTTTTAGTGCAAAGAACGAAGGAGGAATTGTCTGTGGCTTTTTTTGTTCAAATAAAGCAAGACTTCGATGATACAACTTTTATCGCAATACAAACCCTATTGCCCAAAACTAAGCTTCAATTGGATGCGATTGGCGATAAGATATATCAATTTTCGAGTTATCTAACGGAATTACGAAATGCCTTTAACTCAGATTTGGAAGATTTAGATGTAACATTTCCCTATATTTTGAATATTCCGAAATATAAAAAATATTTTATTAATCATCCCTGGTTAGAGCCAGTAATAGAAATAGGGCTCTTCTTGAGTAGTGATCTAAATTCCCAATCGAGCACCCCATCATCTAACAATACAACGATTAACAAAGGTAGTTTTAAAAACGTTGGTAATGTGATAGATGATTTAAATGCGCGCGTTGACAACTATTTCCCCGCCGGCGCTAATAGCACTAACGCTAATATTAATGGGATAGTTAAAACTTTTGGCCTAATTTCATCTTCTTTACGATCATCAGATGCTTCGCGTTATTGGGTGACTAATAGAGATATCCTGAAACTTCTTTCCGATCCTGTTGAATTTCAAATTTATCTTGGCTTGATTTACCAAAGCTCAATCACAAAAAAAATAACATTCGGCGGCACTTCTCTGAAAAGTATTTTGGATGACATTGCTGCTGATGCAAAAAAAATACAGGCTGTTAATGATTATATCTCGATACTTTCAACTCAAATTAATCTCTTTGATGAAGATTATAAAAACTTGAAAAATAATAATAGTGCAAACTTGAGTGATGCCGAAAAAGCAGCTCAAAACGATGCACTCTTTACTAATGCTTCTAATATTATTCAAATTGGCTTGTCGTTTTTGAAGGATGTAAACGACAATCTAACTTCAAAGAAATATCCTGGGTTATCAATCCCCACTAATTTTTTTGATAATGTCGGCGATTACACTGTGGGATTACAAGATATAATCAATTTGTATTTCAACGTGAAGGAGCGTAAATATTCACTTGCGATATCTTCAGCAACAGATTTTTTCAATGTTGCGCTAAAGGACCTCAATGATAAAAATTTGATAAATATTATTCAAAAGTTTAACACTTATGGAACATTTATAGCGCAGGTTGCAAACGCAAAAAATTCAAACCAAGTTGATAGTTTGATAACTGCGACAGTCTTACCGACTGGGAGCTCCTATATAAAAAAGCATTCCATTTTTAATATAGCACTACAGGCATATACCGGCTTTTATGGGGGAATACAACAAACAGCCACTGACCCAGGCCGAGTTGGCGTTGTAGGGGTCTATGCGCCGGTCGGTTTGGCATTTAGTTGGGGCGGCAAGAAAAGTATTCTTAATCCGGGTGCGTTTTCTGTTTTCGTATCAATAATAGATTTAGGGCCGCTTGTTTCGTATAGATTTAAAAACACAAATGACACACTGGCAAACAATATCAACATAAGACTCAGCCAAATAATTTCTCCCGGGCTACATCTTGTATGGGGAATACCAAAAGTGCCACTTTCGTTAGGCGGCGGCTTTTGCTACATTCCGTTGTTGACTCAAGTTGAAACCAATTCAATTAAAGTAAATAAAGTAGATAACTCACCATTTAGAGCTCAAATCTTTTTAGCTGTTGACATTCCTTTATTGAATTTCCACAACAAGCCAAGGTAAAGCCTAAGAATCTTGCCCGCTCAAGTGTCCACACTTGACTGAAAACAATTTTGAGCGTCCATGTTCACAATAAAGCCCTTAGAAACAAATCCAAGGGCTTTATTATATTCGGAAGAATTAAAAGCCAAGGCGGCAACAGAATTGCAAAACGACTTTCACAGGCGGCAGCACGTACAGAAACGATAATCGGCAACGAAAATCACCCCCTAAAGCATCACCAACCCAAACACCACCACCATTAAAGCAATAACAAAGTAAATTACAGATATGCCATAAAAAGTAGTCCACCGCAGCCAGTTTAAAAATTGCTTCCCCATATTCACCAGAGGGTCATCGGTATCCTTTATAAGCAGGTAACTGTTTTCTTTGTTCCTGGCGGTATTTATTCTTGTTTGTTCGGCATAATGCACGCGCCCGGGGTTGTAGTAGGCGCCGCAATGCGGACATTTTTCATCTATTTTACCGGTCCCTTCGCTCCATTTGCCGCAACCGGGGCATTTAATTTCACTAATTTGGCTCATGACAGATTTTTATATTAAAAATTGACCGTATTAGACTATAATAACAACTGAACGCTTTAAAAGATTTAATAAATAAGTTTATCCGGGGTGCTCCCGTATGGTCGTCAGATTTCGCCGGCGATGGGTAGATTAAAATTAAATAAAAAAAATCGAAACAAACAAACCTGCCTGAATTATTTTTAATTTTTACTGCGGCGGGATGGAGCGCGGGGTAGTCAATGCCGGCATATAGGGGTGTATCATTAATAATAATACGATTGAAAGAAAAAGTCCTGTCCAAGTTCTGCAGTTAAAAACCCGGTAGCAACGGCTGCCGCTTCTTCTTCAACTTCAAGTAGCTGACATTCATAATATTTTAAACCAAACAATTCATAAAATCCCCCGGCATCAGCGATAGCAATATTTAGGTTAATAAGTGCTTGCGTAATTTCGGAACTTGCATCAAAGGTTACAATCTTTGTAAATCCACTTCGCCCTTGTTTGAATCCGTTTTTAGTTAATGGGTATTTTTCATAAAATTCTTTTGATTTTTGCAAGCTGATTACATTTGCCTGCTCCCACACGGATTTTACCTTTTCATGCGTTTCGCGGCTTACAGTTATCTTTTTAATTTTATGCAGCGAATGCAATGGTAAATCGTCAAGTTTAATGAGCCTCATATTGTTAACCACCTTTTTTAGTTCGTCAATGGCGACTACGCTTGTGTTACTGATGATTTGGTGATCATACCTTCTATTGAAATTTGTACCACCTGAATCGTGCAGCGTTTTTAAATAGCCGACAATCTCCTGCGCTTCTGAGCTGGTTTTTACAATTATAATTACCCTGCTAAATGAGATTTTCCTGGTCTCCGCAAAAAGCGGCAAGCCCGGAACATCAAAAGTTTCGTCTAAGTCCGCCCACCTCCATTCTCTTTCGTGTGTCCAGTCTGTTTTTTTTGAGGAATCGAGCTTCGTGTAAACATATCTGTATTGCTCTTTAAGACCAATACCTGTTTCCGACGATAAATTTCTAAAACCTTTGCGAAAAAATAAATCGTCTCTTTCTGCCTCCTTATGAACTGTGCTTAAGCCGTAAATTACAGGTCTTGCCCCTGCTCCAAATAACTCCCTTTTTAAAAAAGCAATGCCATAATCTTCTACAAGATGTTGTTTATTCCTGTTTTTGGCATATTCTATAAGGCCGTATAGGGGCATCTCGGTAAAACATACGGCTGCTTTAGGGCCATATATTGTTGGTGCATAATTTCTAAACGACCATCCCGCCCTGATAAAACCATCATGCATTATTTTTTTCAATACACTAAATGAATAGTCATCAGACGGCCTGTTATATACGTAATTTTCGTATCTGTCGGGTAGATAAATGGGTTCGCCATTATAACTGAAGCTGTCCGGTAATTCATCTAAGTTAAATTCCTTCAGGTCAAATGATAATGTTAAGGGGTCAGTCTCAGCGTTTCGCTTGTGGATAAAATGTATTACCCAGTCAGTTAAATCATGTCTTTGCATAAATCGCGCGCCTATTTACAAAGTTAATTATCCTGCGTAGCAAGTTCTAATACCAGACCAGGACGACAAGATAATTTCCAAAATTAAAGAGTTAAAATTATTGATTAACAAATGATGAGTTTTTTGGAAACGACAGGATTCCAATCTATTCCCGATTTTTGCCTGCACAACGCAACCAAACTCAATTTAAATACAAAAGGCCACCCTTATCAGAGCAGCCTTTTGTATTTAAGTGGACCCGGAGGGATTAGCTTCGCTGATCGCCTCCTAACCCGTGAAGGGAACCGAAGCAGAGCCGCCAATCGCTGCTTGCGTCTCTCACAAAAAACAAAAACCTGAATAAACTCAGGTTTTTGTTTTCCGCCCGATCCGCATTCCTGCTTCGGTCATCAAGTGGACCCGGAGGGATTAGCTTGGCTGATCGCCTCCTAACCCGTGAAGGGAACCGAAGCAGAGCCGCTAATCGCGGCTTGCGTCTTTCTGCGACTTAAAAAAGTGAAAACTATTTCACTTTTTTAAGCCGCAGAAATCCGCATTCCTGCTTCGGTCATCAAGTGGAGCCGGAGGGATTCCAATCGAACCCCTTATACCACTTTTAGAGTTTTTTGATCGGTTAAATTTAAAGTGATTTATTTCAAGGTTTGCCACTTAAAATGTCATTTTTATCGGCGGAATATTAAATATAGGTCCTGATCACAAGTTTTAGTTTTGCCCATTTCGCTGGGAAACTGTTGTAGTTGGATAAATTAAAATTTATCTATATGAAATCAGCCTGTTTATATGTTTGGGTTAGCACTGATGAACAGAAAAGATGGGTTATTCTCTTATTGAACAAGAAGAACTTCTACTTCAGCATCGTGAAACAAACCGTATCAAAATCAAAGGTATTTTTAAATCTTTAAATTGGGCTATTGGGTTATAATGCCCTTTTTAATCATATCAGTTATGACTAACTGACTAAAATCCCCGGCATAGAAACCGGATGAACCCGGATAAACAGATTTGACCAGCGATGAGTATTCCAGCTCGTCCCGGGATGCATCATAAAAATTAGCTTCCAATTCATAATTGATTGACGTAGTATAATAATCCGGACTATACACGCGTGCATACAGCACTCTGTAGTGATTTCTCCAGTGGTTGCGAATGACAGCATAAGGCGTATGTGTAATATAACCAGGTGTATAGTATTCCTCTTTATCCTTATCAAGTAATGCCAGGATCATTACTGCATCAAATCCGTCATCTTTTACTTGTTTAGTAACTTCTTCATCACTCATGTTCTGAAAAGTCCGGGGGCCATATATGTTGCTGGCCGATTGTGCGTTAATGTTGTACTCGTTGAGTTTTTTTACGATTGAGTTTTCGATGCTTTCTCTTATATCACGGTCTTTGTTACCGGTCATGCCAATAACCAGTACTTTTTCATATTTGCGTGCAGCGGCGCCCGGCAGTGACCACGACGAAGTTAACCTCGCAGTATTACATGATGATAAAAATAAGGCCAAAACGGCAAAAATTGATAGGGTGTCGTAAACGGCAGGATTTCTTTTAATTTGTGTTTTCATAAAATTTGATATTTAAAACACTAAATTATTTTGAAACAGGCCGATTGGCGGCCAAAACCAGCCCAGTAAGCCATAATTGCAGGCCAGGCAGGCTTAAAATTGTCTTAAATTTAATTTATCAGGTAGGTACGCCACTTCTGCTCAGCATCCAGGCGATAGGCAATACACCGCGAAAACAAGCATTTCATTTTGCTATTTAATCCAATTATAATTCCTGGCTGTCACTTTTATTACGCCTACTAAATAATTCTTTTACGGGGCAGGTCATGGTAAGCGCACTTACAGCAAGGTACATGATGAAAGGTGCAATAAAGAACATGGTATGGGTGTGGAAGTTCCAGTCGATAGCTGCCAGGGCCGGCATACATACCACGAAAAATCCCCTTATGCCAGCTTCTTTGTAGGTTAGGTTTTGCGGCGAGTCTTTATCAAACCATCCTTTTTTTGTTTTTACACTGAAAATTGTCCTTGTCTTTGCGTTGGGGGCAGCCTCCTTAGCAGCCAGGTAACGCTCCGCGTCCAGAGCCGCCATGCAGCCGGACGCTGCGGCAGTGACGGCCTGACGGTAATGACGATCCTGAACGTCCCCTGCTGCAAAAACACCTTCTACGTTTGTTTTTGCCGATCCGGGGATCGTTTTCAAATAACCGATCTCATCCATATCCAGCCATCCTTTAAAGATATCGGTGTTAGGTTTATGCCCGATCGCCACGAACAAACCATTTACAGGCAGCTCTTTTTCTTCCCAGGTCTTATTATTTAAAATCTTAACAGCCGTTACATTTTTGCCGTCACCTAATATTTCTTTAGTTTCTGAATTATAGACCACTTCAATATTGGATGCATTTAAAACGCTGCTTATCATAACTTTTGAAGCGCTGAATTCAGCTCTGCGCACAATCATATACACTTTCTTGCAGAGTTTGGCTAAGTAGCTAGCTTCTTCAGCGGCGGTATCGCCCCCGCCAACTATAGCCACATCCTGCCCTTTAAAAAAAAAGCCGTCACAAACCGCACAGACAGACACGCCGAAACCGCTATATTGCTGTTCACCCGGCACACTCAGCCATTTAGCTGTTGCCCCGGTTGATACAATGATTGTATCAGCTGTGACGCTTTTAGTTTCATCAATAATGACCTTGTGTGGACGTAACGAGAAATCTACCGCGCTGACCGACCCAAACCGGATATCAGTGCCGAAACGTTCTGCTTGCATTCTCAGATCGTCCATCAGGGCCGGGCCTAAAATGCCTTGGGGATACCCTGGGAAATTATCAACATCGGTGGTTTGTGTCAACTGACCACCCGGTTCCACGCCGGTGTACATAACCGGCTTAAGACCGGCACGGGCTACGTAAATTGCCGCAGTGTATCCCGCAGGTCCAGATCCTATAATTAAACACCTTATGTGTTCTGTGCACTCTGCCTTCATCTGTTTTTACTTTTATTTCCAAAAAACCAAAGTATCCTGTCGACACAAAAAGAATTCAAAACCAGAAAAAGTAACAGCTTAAAAGCCGGGAATCCGGCAAAGCGCTGGTTGTTCCGGACATATTGGGGACCCAGTGGGCCGGGGAGGGTCGGAACCCGGCTTTTCGAAATGGCACATTGGGTGGAAACCTAATTAAGTCCGGCTCAGCCTGTTGTTTGCCCGATTCGGCTACTTTTGGCGCATTGCCCGGTCTATTTCGAAATAGTTTTGTTCGCTAAATAAAAAAAAATGAAGACAAATACGATTTTAAGTTTGATTACCTGTCTTGCTATTGCAGTAATTCTCGCCGCCTTTGTTGCCCGGGATAAGCTAAAAGCCAAACGGGTTGTTAATGCCGAAGGGAAAGGATTTGCGGTATTGGAATTGTTTACCTCAGAAGGTTGCTCCAGCTGCCCGCCTGCCGATGAATTGATGGCCGAGATTCAAAAAGAAGCTAAAAGTAAAGCCGTTTATATATTGGCCTACCATGTTGACTATTGGAACAACCAAGGTTGGAAAGACAGTTTCAGCAGCGCGGCATATTCAAAAAGACAGGTGCAATACGGAGATTGGCTTAACCAACCTCAAATTTATACCCCGCAACTGATTATTAATGGTAAAGCTGAATTTGTGGGTTCTGATGAATCAGCCATTCGGAACGCTATCAGTAAGCAGCTGGCAACCAAACCAGCAGATACGCTTACGCTCCTGGCCCAACAAGATAATGGAACGCTCAAGGTACAATACAAGGTAACAAAGGCCATAAAAGGAAGTGACCTATTGATCGCAATTATACAAAAGGCCGCCCAAAGTGAAGTCGGGGGCGGCGAAAACACCGGTCGAACCCTATCCCATGTCCAGATTGTTCGCGCACTGCAGGGCGAACCAATAGCAGCGACCGGCAGCGGGAACGCCACTATTATTCTGCCAAAAGGTTTCAATATTCAAGGCTGGGAAGTAGTGGGGCTGGTGCAGGACCAAAGCAACGGGGAAATTTTAGGGGTTGCTAAAGCACATCTTAATAATAAATAGCCCATTTGAAAAAAGTTCCAGGATGGATGGCGATAATTCACAATTTGTCGATTTCAAGTTAAAAGCCTTAAGATGAAAGTCGCGAGGCTTTTTTGCTGGGTTAATTTGCTTACCCCTTATTCCTGATCTTTGTTGCTTTGTTTTTTGATATGCGGAAAGAATTAAAAACAATTGTGATCAGAAGGCCTATGATACAGCCGATCATCACGCAACCCACCCGTTCCAATGCAATATGCCAGGTACTGTTTTTTCCCTCTTCATGTACCATCACGATGACTAATGCAGCAAGGGCGGAGCGCAATGCAGCATGCAGTTTCAATAATACGCCGATTACAATTGTCAGCATTACGCCGATGCAGATCAAAAACAAATTGGGAATGCGTATCAAAAATAGTAACAGGCCTATCAATGAACCGAGGATATTTGCTTTTATCCGGTCAAACGCCAGGCTATTGGACTCCTCGCTATTGGGTGCAATGACTAACACGACCGAGATCATGCTCCAATAAAATTGATGCTGGGGGAAACATTTGTACAAAGTATAGCAGATACTCAACCCGAGTATACATTGGAAAATGTAGACGCCAATGTAGGACTTGTAAAATTCTTTGGTCACCTGCTTATGATTATCTTGGTTTGTTTATTATTCCAAAAAATTCGTTTTGAGGGTATCCCAAACTTCGGCGCCATCGCCAAGCAAAGTTTGCCTGATCATATAAATTCCAAATCCTTTTGCCTCCTCAAAGTTTATCTTGGGCGGCATTGCCAGTTCAGTTGGATTGGTTAATACATCAATTAAAACCGGGCCGTCATGTGCCAGCGCTCTTTCAATGGCTGCTGGAACATCCTCCGAATTTTCTACACGGATACCCATAATACCGATGGCTTCGGCCATTTTTGCAAAATTGGGGTTCTTTAAATCGGTACCAAAAGGGGGTATTCCGATCACTTTCATTTCCATGGCCACAAAACCAAGCAAACCATTATTGTATATGACAAGCTTTACAGGCAGATTATATTGATAAATGGTGAGGATATCACCCATAAGCATAGCAAAACCACCATCTCCGCACAGCGAAATGACCTGCCGGTTTGGGAATGCAAGCTGCGCCCCGATAGCTTGCGGCATCGCAGCAGCCATAGACCCGTGGTTAAAAGATCCTATCAATCTTCTCTCTTCTTTCATGTCCAGGTACCTTGCAGCCCAAACTGTCGGCGTACCTACATCAACTGTAAATATCGCATCGGTTTTGGCGACATCGCTCACTACCTTCATGAGGTATTCCGGGTGGATCAAACTGCCGGTTTCGCCTTTCGCATGGGCATCTAAATTTTTCCGGTTTTCCCGGTATTGTTCCTGGCACTTCTCCAAAAAAGCCGTGTCAGTTTTTTGATCCAACAAAGGCAATAAGGCCCCAATGGTTTCACCTACATCGCCAACAAGGCCCAGGTCGAGTTTACACCTTCTGCCCAGACGTTCGGGGCGAATATCTATCTGAACAATTTTTGAAGTCGCCGGATACCATTCTTTATAAGGAAAATCAGTACCGAGCATTAGCAGCAGATCGCTTTCCATTACAGCATGATTGCCCGAAGCCATACCAATAAGGCCGGTCATACCAACATCGTAGGGGTTATCATATTGCACATGTTCTTTTCCCCTGAGCGCATGAACCGTCGGCGACGCAATTCTTCCGGCAAGTGATAATAAAGCGTCATGCGCACCGGCACAGCCGGCCCCGCAAAGCAGGGTTATTTTTTTCGACTGATTAATAAGTGATACCAGTTGCTGCAGATCTGCATCTGACGGACGCACCACCGGCCGGTTCAAAAACAACGGATGTTCCTGTTCATCATCAGGTATGTTTTGCATGGCCACATCCCCTGACAGGCTGACAACGGCGACGCCATTCAGGCCGATGGCATTTTGAATAGCAATTTGCAGCACACGGGGCATTTGACGCGGGGAGGCTATCGTCTCGCAATAATAGCTGCACTCCCTGAACAATGCCTCCGGCCGCGTCTCCTGGAAGTAATTGCTGCCTACCTGCTCGCTGGGTATTTGCGCGGCGATGGCAAGTACAGGGGCGTTGCTCCGGTGAGCATCGTACAATCCATTAATGAGGTGCATATTTCCCGGACCACAGCTACCGGCGCAAACGGCCAGTCTTCCTGTCAGGTGTGCTTCGGCGCCGGCGGCAAAAGCGGCAGCCTCTTCATGGCGATAATGTATCCATTTGATTTTTGAGGACTTGCGCAGCTCTTCGGTAATACCGTTGAGCGAGTCGCCCACCACACCGTGAATGTGTTTCACGCCGGCGTGCTCCAGTATCTCTACCAGCTTTTCTGCTACTGTTTTAGACATGATAATACAAATTTGAATGCTGAAATAAACATAAAAAGTATCGTTATTGTTCGCAATGAGGTTTAACCCGTGATATTAAAAAAAGATCGCCGGATGTCGGGTTTGGTTCTTACAGGGGATTCTCATCAAACAGGCGCTGTACCATGGCTGAATCCAGGTAGGCACGGACTTCTACGATCTGGCCGTCTTTCCACCTTGTAAGCCAGCAATATTTATTATCAAACCGTAGCCCATTTTTTGCTGTCGCCAGGGATGCAAGCTCTACTATTGCCCAGTCGCCGCAGATGAACGTATTAGTACGGTGAAGCTGGGTACCATAAGGCAGCACTTTATTTAATTTTTCAAACGTTCCTGCAAAAAATGCAGCTTTGCCCAGATAATGCCCCGCCAACGGATGATGACCTTCCACTGTCCAGTCAACGTTTTCTGCCACATGCGAAAAAAAGTCTGCACCATTTCCGCTTTCGAGTTTCTCGAAGATCGCACGTACCTGGTCCGCGGTAATCTCTTGATTGTCTGTTTCCATTTTTACCTGGTAATTGATTAAGAATATTTAATGACCCAAACATTCCCCATGCAGCAAGTATAGGTGCATGGGGAACGTTGGTAAGCAACCCTGCGGTCTATTTTGAAAAACCGTCAACATCAATGATCGCTTGCGCAAAGGCTTCCGGCGCTTCCTGGGGCATATTGTGCCCGATGCCGCCGGTGATCAGGCGGTAGTCGTATTTGCCCGCGAACTTGCTGCGATAGGCCGTGCTGGGCCCGTGGATTGCGCCGTTGGTATCGCCTTCCATCGTAATCGCAGGCACGGTGATTGGAGCGAGTGCAGCCAGCCGCTTTTCCAGGTGGTCATATTTACGCTCACCATCGGCCTGTCCAAGCCGCCAGCGATAGTCGTGCATTACGATGTCAACATGGTCAGGATTGTGGAAGGATGCTGCTGAACGCTCGTAAGTGGCATCGTCGAAATTCCACTTTGGTGAAGCCTGGTGCCAGATGAATTTATTGAACTGGTCGAGGTATTGCGCGTAGCCGGCCTTGCCCATTGGGGTGCAAAAATAGTACTGGTACCAAAACAGGAATGCTGGCTCGGGTGGCAGCGGCGTTTGATTGCCCGCCGGGGTGCTGATTAAATAACCGCTGACGGAAACGATGCCCTTGCAGCGTTCCGGCCAGAGCACAGCCATGGCATCTGCCGTGCGTCCGCCCCAATCAAAGCCCCCTATGATAGCCGTCTTAATTTTGAGCGCATTCATTAACTCAATGTAGTCGAGGGCGACCGCCGACTGCTGGGCGTTGCGGAATGTGTTGCTGGAAAGAAAGGTAGTCGTACCATATCCGCGGTTATGGGGAACGATGACCCGGTAACCGCGGGCCGCCAATATTGGAGCGACATCAACGAAGCTATGGATGTCGTAGGGCCAGCCGTGCAGAAGAATTACGGGCGGCCCATCGGCGGGACCGGCTTCAGCATATCCCATATTCAGCAGACCTGCCTTGATTTGCTTTATCGGGCCGAAGGAGGCGCCGCTCATCCGCTTAACCGGAGCCGCAGTTTCCGGTTTTGCCAGAAGAGATTTTGCATCGACTATGCCGCTCATCAGCAGCGGGGCGGTAGCGAAGGTGATGGCCGCAGCGCCCAAAAAGCGACGGCGATCAAAGTTGGTTTTTTCAGACATACGTTTATTTTTTAATTTTTAATAGACTATTATATTTTTCTCCAATAAATACCGGCCTAGATCACGTTTATTTCGACATCAATGTTGCCGCGCGTTGCTTTGGAATACGGACATAGCTGATGTGCAGCATCGGCCAGGGATTGTGCAAGTTCGTGCTCCATGCCTGGTACACTAATATTGAAACGGGCCTGGAAGCTGTAAGCTTCACCGGTCAGGCATAGGTCTATTTCGATGTCAATCGATACGTCCTGCGGTAGCTTTATATTCCTTTTTCTGGCCGCGATGTTTATGCCGCTAAGGAAACACGCAGACCAGCCGGCAGCAAATAGCTGCTCGGGATTAGTGCCGCTTCCGGGGGTGCCGGGAACCGAAAACCTGATGTCCAACCGGCCGTCAGAACTGCGCGACTCGCCGCCGTCCCGTCCGCCAACCGTGTGTACTTTGGCGGTATAAATTACTTTCTTGATCTGCTTATTTTCCATATTTTTATTTATTTACTCAAAATTATAACTACATCGGAGTGGCCACAACCATCAAACGCGTTAGGTGGACGAAGTTGATCTTGAAAAAGCCATTTTTAAACTTGAAAAATCTTATCATTCTTTGTTGGCTGTTCGTGGTCGGCTATCAATAAAAGCGGGATTAACTATGTAAGCTCCCGGCCAATTTTGCCCACAGGTGAATCGATATATTGTTTTCAAAGCCGCTGAAAGAGGTCATCAGAATACCCCTGATATCGTTTTCAACTGACCTTATTGCATAAATAATATAACTGTCACTGAGCCTTCGTTTACCATCAAAACGATAGGTTCCGGTTATTTCGAATTCTTCCGGCCTGATTAACTCGTTTTGCTGAATGCATAGTATGCCCTCGCTCTTTAAAATAAAATCCTGGTCATATCCCTTTTGCTGCAGGTCAATGATCGCTTCCGTTTTTGTTGCATAATTTTCCATTGTGATATTTTTGCTGTGTATCTCTGATTTTACAGGCAGCGACAATTACTTGATCGGTAAGGAAAAATGAAATACAGCGCCAGCCCCTTCCACGCTTTCCACCCAAACTTCCCCTTTATGCTGCCGGATGATCTCCTTAACGATGTACAAGCCAATTCCGTAACCTTTTTTATTTTTCACTTCGTCGCACTCAGCCCGGTAAAACTTTTTAAAGAGCTTTTCCACGTGCACCGGGCTAATGCCCATTCCTTTATCATGGACTGACACCCGCAACTGCTCACCTGCCGATTTGCAGTTGATGATAATTTCACTTTGTTCGGGTGAATATTTTATCGCATTGGACAACAGGTTTTGGATTACTTGTTTGATCTTGCTTCTATCAGCGCAGACCAGTTGTTCACCTTCATTACTTAACCTGATGTGGTGGGTCTTGATAAGATAAAAATGACTGCAGATCACTTCCCGGATGAGCTTATCCATATCGAAGTGCTGCGTTTGCAGGCTTGCCCTGCCAGAGGCGATTAGTGAAATGTCAAGTATGTTTTCGATGACAGAGGTCATTTCCGTAACCTGGTTATCCGCTTTATGCAATAAATCGGCTATCAACAGGTCATTTGACTTCTTTGCCATATTCCTGGCCATCTGTACGTATAATTTAATGGTTGACAGTGGTGCCTTTAATTCATGGCTTAACATGACCAAAAGATCCTCTTTTAACAATTCCTTTTGCTTTTCAGCTGTTACATCTATCAGGGTCCCGTTAAATTTAACTGCTCCGCGAGCGCAAACCGGCTGGGTTTGTCCGCTGATTTGCAGCCAAACAGTTTCGCCTGGAGGTTCGGTATTTACCGGGTATTCATATTGAAATCTTTGTCCACTGGCGCAGGCGCGCTTAATCAATTTAATGACCGTTAATCTATGCGTTGGCGCAATTAGTTTTAGTATGGTTGAAACATTGATATGCATTTGATCCTGGATACCAATTAACACTCTTGCCCTGTCACAAAGGAATATTTCTTTAGTAATCAGATCGATGCTCCAAAAGCCCATATCCCCGGCCATCGTCTGAAATAAAGGATGATGTTTCGTAATTGTCATGTCCATAGTTTAATATTAATCAGAGGGAGCAGGTCTTTATATGGGGATGAAGGGTTTGACATCAAGTAGTTGGCGATAACCGCCCAAACACCAACCCTTCATCAACCTTATTTAATTTGAAATCATTTTTTCAGGATCAACCGCCCTGTCAAATTCAGCCTTATCAATAAAACCGCTGGCTAACGCAGCCTCCTCCAGCGATTGGTCATTATCGACTGCACTATGCGCAATGGCGGAAGCCTTATCATATCCAATTACCGGGCTCAACGCCGTAACCAGCATTAGCGACCTGGTCAGGTAATACTCAATTTGTTTCCGGTTTAACTTGATGCCCTCGACGCAGAACTCATTAAATTTTTCGCAGCCATCGGCAATTATCCGGGCTGCATGAAGGAAATTATTGATGATGATGGGGCGCATCGCATTTAATTCGAAATTGCCCTGGCTTCCTGCAAAAGCGACGGCATTATCCTCGCCGATTACCTGTATGCAAATCATAACAATTGCTTCACACTGTGTTGGATTCACCTTCCCGGGCATTATACTTGAGCCTGGTTCGTTGGCCGGAAGTACAAGCTCTGCCAGTCCGCACCGTGGCCCTGATGCGAGCCACCGGATATCGTTGGCCATTTTCATGAGTGCCACGGCAGCTCCCCGCAGGGCAGACATAGCGGCGACCATGCCATCCAAAGAGCCCTGTGCGGCAAACTTGTTTGGAGCTGTTATAAAAGGCTTGCGGGTTAGCAGTGCTACTTCTTTCGCCATATCTTCGCCAAACCCATGGGGGGCGTTAAGCCCTGTTCCAACAGCTGTACCCCCCACGGCAAGCGCATATAAGCCCTTCCTGCTTTCTCCAATCCTGGTGATGGCATCCTTAAGCTGAAAGGCATAACCTGACCATTCCTGCCCTACGGTTAATGGAACCGCATCCTGCAAATGTGTCCTGCCTATTTTTATAACGTTCATCCATTCGGCTGATTTCTGTTCGATAGTTGCAAGCAGCTTTTTCACTTGCGGTAACAGCACTTCATCAATCATGGTAACTGCGGCAATATGCATAGCCGTTGGAAAGGTATCATTGGATGATTGCCCCATATTAACATGATCGTTGGGATGAACAGGCTTCTTGCTTCCCAATACGCCACCTAAGAGTTGGATGGCCCTGTTGGAGATCACTTCATTAACATTCATGTTTGATTGCGTGCCTGAACCTGTTTGCCAAACAAATAAGGGGAATTCCGAATCCAGTTGCCTGGTGATAACCTCATCAGCAGCTGTTATAATTGCCTTGGCTATGTTGTCCGGTAATCTGCCATCGCGTTGGTTAATAATGGCCGCTGCCTTTTTAACGAACCCATAAGCATGGTATACTTCTTTTGGCATCTTATCATTTCCAATGGAAAAATGAATAAGGCTTCGTTGCGTTTGGGCGCCCCAGTAGTGATTAGCCGGAACACTTATTTCACCCATGGAGTCCGACTCCTCCCGCTCTCCTGTCGCATTTATGCCGATCGGTATAGCCGCATTCATTGCATCGCCTGGCGTCGTTTCTTTTAACTTGTTCATAAATGTCTGTTATTGGCGTTTGATTCATTTAATGGTAAACCGGCTGAAACTGCATGTCGCTTATCCAGCATTTAATGTCCGCAGGTTGGACGTAATCTGTCAAATTGCGGTCGAAAACAACGGTTGCAACATGTGCAGCGACCGCAGCGGACAGTTCAATGATGTTATCCTGCGGAGGAAACACCATACCCTTGGATAACTCATCCGGGCTGACCAAATTTGCGAGCGCCTTCGCTGCTTCTATCCACATTTCGTCGGTGACATGCTTTGGTTGGGTAGCGTATATGGCAAGGCTTACGGCAGGAAATAAATAAAAATTGTTTGCCTGCCCCGGATAAAAGGTTTTCCCATTAAAATTCACGGTATCAAATTGTACACCTGCAGCATAAATTGCTTGTCCGTTTGACCACCTGTAGGCCTCCTCGGCTGTACATTCTGCGTGGTCAGTCGGATTGGATAAGGCAAACACAACAGGCCGTTCACTGATTTTTGACATCGCTTCGATGACATTTTGGGTAAAGGTTTTGCCCACCGTACTTACGCCGATGATTACGCTTGGCTTAAATACTTCTATGGCCGCAACCAGGTCGCTGGTTAAAGGGAGTTGTTTGGAATATACTTTTTGCTCGTCAGACATATCCGTCCGGGCGTCAACCAGTAGGCCATTGATATCAAATAAAGCGATCTGGCTGCGTATCTGGTTTTCTGCAAGCCCATCAAGCTGCATGGCCGCTCCAATCATATTGGCTATTCCAATGCCGGCAGAGCCTGCGCCGAAAAACAAAATTCTTTGATCCCTTAGTTTTTTACCGGATATTCTTAAAGCCCCAATCAAGCCGGCTAATGCTACCGCCCCGGTACCTTGTATATCGTCATTATAGCAAAGCACTTTGTTGCGGTACTTTTTAAGCAACCGGATGGCGTCAGCCCCTTTCCAATCCTCAAAATGGATACAGCATTTTGGGAAAACTTCCTGTACGGCTTCAACAAACTCGGCGACAAACTCATCGAGTTCGACGGTTGACGGTCTGTGCTGCCTTAAACCTATATAAAACGGGTCCTGCAATAAACCTTCGTTATCCGTTCCGCAATCCAGTAGTAGCGGCAGTAGGGGCTCCGGCGGAATAGCTGCGCAGGCGGTATATAATTGCAGTTTGCCGATCGGTATACCCATCCCATTTGATCCAAGGTCGCCCAGGCCCAAAATCCTGCCGCCGGTACTTACGCAAATAAAGCGGATGTCCTTCACCGGCCAATTTTCTAAGATTTCCTTAACATGTCCCTTGTCTTTTATGGTTACATACATGCCGGATTTCTGCCTGTAAATGTGGCTGAATTTTAAGCAAGCCTCTCCTACGGTCGGATCATATACAATTGGCACAAACCTGGCCGGGTCTGACATCAGTACCTTAAAAAACAAGGTCTCATTGCGTTCCTGCAGGGAGCATAGGTAAATATATCTTTCCAGGTCGTTCGGTTTAATACCCAGGTGCATATTCACCCTTTTAGCCTGGTCATCAATCGTTTCAACAACCGCAGGCAAAAGGCCTTCCAAATGGTACCTTTTACGTTCTTCCGCATCAAATGCAGTATCCTTATTTAATTGCGGATCCTGGAATAATGCCGGCCCGCTTAGCTCCTCAATTTTGTTCCTCTTCATGGTCTTATTTTTTATCGTTTATCAAAACTATCCTTATGCGCTGCGGCATCCAATGATCAAGTATGCTAACCGGACTAAGCCGGCCCCGAAACCGTTATTTTAAAACTTTAAAATTTTGGTAGTGGAAATACCCCGGGTTCATCTGTTCTCAAGCCATTGTAAAAAACAGCAGGCTTTTTCTTTGGAAACCAATAGTTTGTCGGCAACAGGCACGGCGAGCCTTACAAATAATTTACGCGCGAAGTAGTGCTCCACCTCCTTTACCGCGCAGAAGTTGATCAGGTATTGCCTGTTTAACCGAAAGAATTGCTTGTCGGCTAACAGGTTTTGGATTTGTTCTAACGAGTAGTTCACTGTGTATTCATGCCCGTCAAAACAAGTGATCAGGGTGCATTCATATTTCACATAAAAAAAAGCGATGTTTTCCGTCGGCACAGTGATATACTTATTGTGTTTAAAAACCAGGAAACTGTTTTTGCCTACGGAGGCTGAAGGTTTTGTAAACAACCTGTCCAGGTCGGCCAGGCCCTTCTGTCGAAAAAACAGTTTAAACTTTTCTAATTTTTCAAAAAGCGTCGCCAGGTCCTCCCTTGAAAAAGGGGCAAGCACATAATCAATTTCTTTTATCCCGAACACTTCCATTGGGTATTGCTCAAAAGCTAAATCGTTCTTTTTTAATTGATTTTCCATTTGTATTTATTTAATCATAACCAGGTATTAAAATCGCAAACCGTTATTAATTTGTCGTTTACTACAACCGGCAATACCAATTCAGATGCCATTTATTAAATGGTTAATTATTAATTAATTAGGTAAAATAAGGAAGCTAACAACATGGGATATTTCCAAGTTCTGTGAAATATCACGGAATTGTCACCGACATTTAGGGACAATCCATGGAGCAGAGAAGTACGTGCTTGTTTGTTTTAAATTAATTTTATTTCTAAAATTGTAATAAATGGCTTAAAAATCAGATAATTGACTTGCGATGTTAAAAAAAACACTGTTACCCCTGGTGATTTTTTTTTACGACCCCTTAGCATCTAATGGGCTGTCGCAACCTGCTTTAATATTATCATCGGTGTTGACCGCCCCTTATCCTTTGGTGCCTCGTGGTCAATTGAAAAACTGGGTCGTGATGAAAAGGCTTATTGCCTTACTAATGTTTATTTTCATGACTGGATCGCTGATGGCTCAGGCAACATCAAGTGAATCTACCAAATTATTGCTGCAACTTTCAAAAAGCAAACCAGATTCAAACCAGATCCTTACACTTATAAAACTGGTTGATTACTACGCCTACGCGACCGATGTGCCTAACAATCTTGACAGCGCTGATTTTTATTTGGCGCAAGCCCTGAAACTCAATAAGGATTGTCGCGTGACGAAATTTCAAAACAATATTAATATTTTATCTGCAGACATTTTTTGTACAAGGAAGCATGGTAAGGATGCCAGGACGATTTTTATCCCTGTGATAAATGCCTGCAAAAAATCAGGAGATAAACAAAATGAATGCCTTGCCTGGGAATATTTAGCCAACAAAATTGAACTTAATGACAAATCTGATCCTTATATATTAACTTGTGATCAAAACGCACTATCGTTATCCCTGCAACTGAACAACGGTGAAGATGAAATGTACTGGCGCAGAGCTATAGCCGATTTCTATTTAAAGCAGCGAAAATTTGATTTGGCCGAAAGTGAGATGTTTCAGATATTGAAAGATCAAAAAAAAACCGGCGCGGGAAATTTAATGCTCAGTTATGATCTGTTAACATCTTTATTCACTACCAAGGGGGAATACGATAAGGCGCTGTTATATGCATTAAAAGCGGAAAAAACCATGGAAGCTACCGGTGATTCTTCGAATGCAATAGTCTATTATGGCAGGCTTGTAAATATTTACATGGTTTTAGGAAACCCGTCTTTAAGTAACGAATGGGCCAGGAAGGCTTTAAATAATGCTATTCTGACAAAAGATTTTGTAACGCTATTCAAAATTATGAACAGTATTGTTGTTAATTTAATACGTGAAGGAAGGGGGCGCGAGGCCCTAAAGTTTATATTAGAAACGACAAAAAAATATAAGCCGTCAACCCTGGAGGCGAAGAGGCTTGTGCAAAGAGAATTGGGGGATTCATACAATGCAATTAAAAAATATGACTTGGCCGAAAAAAGTTATCTTGAAATGATAAGTTTAGGGAATAATGACAAAGCTACTTATTCCGTTGCCGAAAAGGGTTCTGATAATCATAGCGTAGGAAATTTTTTTCTTAACAGAAAAAAGTATAGCAAAGCCAAAACATACTTGACAGAGGCTTTAGTCGAGTATAAGGAAACCGGTAATACTAATTATTTAAAAGAAATCTACCTGTCGCTGTTTAGGTTGGATTCAGCTATGGGTAATTATCAGGCTGCAATAAAATATTTACGCCTGAACAATACGATTAAGGATTCAATTTTTAACATCTCCAAAAACAAACAAATCGAAGAACTGCAAATTGCCTATAAAACAGAAGAAAAAGAGAAGGATAACCGATTGCTTAAAGGAACGGAAAAACTGGATCAAACTCAATTGCAGCAGGCTAAAAACACAAGAAATTGGACCATTGCAGGTTCGTGCATGCTATTAATCATCGCAGGCTTACTCTACAGGCAAAATAGCCAACGGAAAAAAAACAATGCGGTCATAACGCATAAAAATGAGTTGCTACAGCATTTGCTGACTGAAAAGGAATGGCTGCTTAAGGAGGTGCATCACCGCGTAAAAAACAACCTGCATACTGTAATTTGTTTGCTGGAATCGCAGGCCGCTTATCTTGAAAATGACGCATTGAAAGCGATAGAAAACAGCCAGCACCGTATTTATGCCATGTCATTGATACACCAGAAGCTGTACCAGTCGGATGATATAAAAACCATAGATATGGCAGAGTATATTCCCGAATTGGTTAAATACCTGGAGGATAGCTTTGATGTTTTAGATCAAATCGAATTCAGGCTTAATATCGATCCGGTGAGCCTTAATATCTCGCATGCCATTCCATTAGGACTGATCATTAACGAAGCGGTAAGCAATTCCATCAAGTATGCCTTTCCCGGTAAAAGAAAAGGTCAAATTTCAATTTCTTTGGTTGATGCTGGAACGCAAATAACATTAGTACTCGCCGACAACGGCATTGGAATGCCTTTAAACACAAACGACACGGAATCGACCTCGCTGGGCCTGGAGTTAATTAAGGGCTTAAGCGAGGATATTGAGGGTGCTATCCGTTTTGAAGTCAGCAACGGGACACAGATCACGATTATGTTCAGACCTGCCGCACATGATGAACAGGAAAGCTTTCCGACCTCGCTATCGACGAAGGGGGTAATTGCATGAATGCTAAACTGCTAATAGTTGAGGACCAGTTTATTGAAGCTAATAACCTGCGCATAATCCTGAGAAAAGCAGGGTATGTTGTTTGCACAATTGCCCGTTCGGTACATGAAGCTTTAGTAATTATTGAAAAAGAAAAACCAGACCTCGTATTACTTGATATACATCTGAAAGGCCCCCTGACGGGGATCGATCTTGCTAAAATGCTGCGAGAGAAAAACATAGCATTTATTTATTTATCGGCAAATTCAAACAAGGAAATTTTGGACGCTGCCAAAGCCACCAAACCTTATGGTTTCATGGTAAAGCCCTTTCGCGAAAAAGATGTATTAGTTATGCTGGATGTCGCCTGGTATCTGCATCGCCAAACCCAGGAATCAATGATCCAGTCAAAGCCCTCAGGGGGAGGCCTGCCGGGAGATGTGTGCAAGGAAATTGTCGGACGGGGGCAAAGTATGCGCGGGGTTCTGGAGCATGTCAAAATAGTGGGCGCATCGAATATTTCAGTGCTGATATTGGGTGAAAGTGGCACGGGAAAAGAGCTCATAGCGCAATGCATACACCGCATTTCACCACGAAAATCAAAACCGTTTGTGCCGGTAAACTGCGCTGCGCTGCCTGCAAACCTGGTCGAATCAGAATTGTTTGGTCATGAGAAAGGCGCTTTTACGGGTGCAATCGACAAACGAACAGGGAAGTTTGAACAGGGAAACGAAGGAACTGTTTTTTTGGACGAGATAGGAGAACTGCCGCTTGACTCGCAGGTGAAGTTGCTGCGCGTGTTACAGGAGAAAGAAGTGGAACCTATTGGCGGTAGGAAAAAAAAGATCGACGTGCGTGTTATTGCGGCAACAAACCGTATTTTGGAGGAGGAAATAGCCATGGGCAGGTTTAGGCTGGACCTTTATTACCGCTTGAATATTTTCCCGATCACCATACCCCCGTTGCGTGAACGCAAAGAGGATATACCAGCGTTAGCAAACCACTTTGTGAATGTTTATGCCCACAGGGAAGACAAAGTGATAACGGGTCTAGCAGACCAGGCGGTGCAGGCCATGCTTAATTATACGTGGCCCGGCAACATAAGGGAATTGGAAAATTTGATGGCCAGAAGTGTTTTACTTAATAATGGGCCCATCATTCGTTCATTGCAATTGCCTAATCAAGCCAACCAACCCGAAAAGGCGGCAGCAAGTCCGCAGGAGCGGATAAAAACGATCACGGAAAACGAACGGGACCATATACTCTCCGCACTCGAAAGATGCAATTGGAAGATACAAGGCCCCGGAGGGGCTGCTGCGCTGCTGGACCTTAACGCATCCACATTAAGTTCGCGAATGAAAAAATTGGGCATCGAAAAAAATATCTCGCCGAAAAATGATAGCAAAGACTAACGTGATGGAAACACGGATGGTTCCTGGTTTAATATAAAACTAATCCTGTCTTGCCGGTTTATGGTATTGCCCTTTATGTCTTTTGGCGCCGGTCCTTTTACCAGTTTGTATTCAATGTCTATATCGTCATGCAAGGATGGCAAAACAGTTATGGTTTCAACCGTTTTAATCCTGCCGTTGATGCAGGTGCCGTACCAGTGCGGGTTGGCGACCTGCCCCCACGTGGCCAGGGTAAATACCTCGCCCGCTTTATGTTTGCCGTTGCATTGGATTACAGCCTGTTGTGCGGCGTTATTGCCGTACAATATGGATAAAGTCCGTAGTTTTTCGTTTGCTGACGATGTTATTACCTCCTGTCCTCCGGCATCAAACATTTCGCGTTTTGATGAGGGGGCATTTGCTGAACGGTTACATGCCGCGGAGAGGGCAATCATCGGTATAAATAAAAACTTAATGCTCATCTGTTGTATTTTTAAGTTTATCAAGCTCACTATTTTTAAGCGGGATATTAAACACACCATCGTTTTCGCTGGCCTGCATCCTGTGACAATTAATGCAATCATTCTCAAACAGGGCGGTTTGCCCAACGGGTGCCAATTTTAACCCGCTGAATATTGCAAATCCCCAACCACCTGTTTTCGCATACTTTTTATCGTCTTTGATCATGACTTGTACCCCATTGAATGTTCCCGGCCATACATTGCCGTCTTTATCCTCAATTTTGTTCCATACTGCCTTAGCAATAGCGGCGCCGTTTGGAAACGGATGGATATTACCCTCCCTGATGGCCTTTACCGTAATGTCATTCCCGTAAACAATCCGCATGGTATAATTATCAAAACGGTTGGTGGAGGCGATCACCTGCCACTTTCGATAACCGGTTATATAGCTTACGCCATTGAGCGCAACAGGAAGAGAAGCAGCGGGGTCCGTGACATCCTTACATCTATAGTTCTTAAGCTCATCATCCGCAGCCTTAGCCGATGCCATAGCCATTGCAATATTAACTGGTTTGTTGTTGGGTAATGAATTGACGTAAGTTTTCAGGATCTCCACGTCAGTTTTTGAAATTTTAGTTTCCGGGTGCATCATCGTATAACTCGTGAGTGGCATTTTTCCCGCGATTACCGCGTTAACCGTTTTCCATAATATCACCTGCTGGTCTGCCGGCGATAATTTATTCCATTCCGAAAAATTAAACCTCGCCCTTGCTTCACGCACATCCGCCACTACTTTCCACGATGCCGGCGCGATCTTATCATACCACCTTAATTTCGTTTCATTTGAATGGCAATCGTAGCAGGCCCGCTTATAAATTTGAGTCACCTCTTTGGGCGCACTCAACTGCCCGGTAACCGGCGGGTTTTTGATTTCGGGGGTTTCAAATTGAAGGGGCACTACGATCACTAAAATAATGACGAGAAATAAACCCGCCTTTCCTGTTTTTGACCACTTTGAAATATTCATGAATTTGCTGATAATTTATCCTAAGCTATAGCAAACGATGGCCTCAGATCGATGATAAAAAGTTCAACCGGACAATTAATTCCCCTAAGCGGACGATAGACTCCCTGGGGCACTCCCACTTCCGGTGATTGCCATAACACTATTGTGCCGGCAAGAGTATTTCAGCCATAAAACTCATAATGATAGGCACTTAACACCCGGCAAAAGAGAAATAATGACCTTAATTCAGCCTAAAAAAATTTCAGGTTTAAAAATGGCGGGGTTGAGCCCGACATAGTCCGCTTAAAGCATTTGGTGATAGGACGCCGCTTAATGCCGGGATACTTTTGACCCGACAATATAAAAATATTAGCAATGAAAAAAAGCAAACCAGGGGTTTCATCAAATGAATAGGATCAAAATTTCAGCCGTCGGTGCCTGTTTAATTCTGATATACTCTCTCATAGTGGGAGACTTTTAAAGGTATTTCAGATCGCTGATAATCGGTTAAAACTCTTTTTAAACTATTGATTGATAACCGGTTGGCCTTCGCTTCTGTTTCCTGTTCATTTTTGGCTCCTGTTTTGGCATCAGGACACAAATCAAATCGATCAACAATGCAAAAACGATTACACTATCTCAGTAAAGAAACAAAAAACATCCCGCGGGAAAAGCAAAGATTCACTGGTAAAGATATTGTCGTGATCGTATTCGCCTGGCTGTTCGCTTTGTCACTGATCTATCTCTGTTACCTGAAATTCAAATTTTTCTTACACACTTAAATAAAATAATAAAAAGATGATGACCATAATCCTGACGTTAACATGCCTCGCGTTTTTTTGGCTGTTTTTCAAATCCGTTAACTATTTCGAAAAAATCTAATTGACCATGACTGCACTATTTATTGTCGCCATAGCTGTATTTGTTTACATGATCTATGTGCTGCTCAAACCCGAAAAATTTTAAATATTAAACTATGAACACTGAAATCTCAGGCGTAATTTTTACTTACCTGCTCACTTTGGGGCTGGCCATACCACTTGGTATTTACATTGCCCGCGTTTTTAAAGGGGAGAAAACATGGCTCGATTTCATGGCCCCCGTGGAACGGTTTATCTTTCGTTTTTGCGGTATAGACGCAAAAAAGGAAATGAACTGGAAACAGCACTTGTATGCACTGTTAACGATCAATGCCGTATGGCTTATCTATTCGTTTTTTTGTCTTATGTACCAGGCGCGTTTGCCGTTAAACCCCGATGGCAATCCCAATCAAACCCCCGACCTGGCGTTTAACACGGCGATCAGCTTTGTCGTCAATTGCAATTTGCAGGACTATTCCGGTGAAAGCGGGGCCACGTATTTCACCCAGCATTTTGTATTTATGTTCCTGCATTTTGTATCGGCGGCTACCGGTATTGCCGCCTTGCTGGTCCTGTTCAGGGCCTTAAAAGACAAGGTTACAGACAAACTTGGGAATTTCTGGGATTACTTTTTAAAGACCATCACCCGCATACTCCTGCCTATTTCAGTGGTTATCGCGATCATACTGGCCTTTAACGGAATGCCGACCAGTTATAAAGGCAAAGATACTGTTATCGGTATGCAGGGCGACACTGTGCATGTTTCGCGCGGACCGGTAGCAGCCCTGGTGGCCATAAAGCATTTAGGGACAAACGGCGGCGGTTGGTTTGGTGCAAACTCTGCCCATCCGCTTGAAAATCCGAATTATTTAACCAACACGGTTGAATTGGTCGCCCAATGTCTTATTCCAATAGCATTGGTTTTTGCGCTTGGCTATTACTTAAATAAGAAAAGGTTCGCCTACGTTATATTCGGTGTAATGACGGTTGGCATGCTCATGCTGCTGATACCCACCATGAAGGCCGAGATCGGCGGCAACCCTGCGATAGCCCGCCTGGGTGTAAGTCAGCCGACAGGGGCAATGGAGGGCAAAGAGGTGAGGTTTGGGCCGGCAAATACTGCTTACTGGAGTATTTTAACCACCGTAATCTCCACCGGTTCCATTAACTCTATGCACGACAGTGCAATGCCTGTATCCGGGTTAATGATGCTTGCGGGCATGATGGTGAATTGTTTTTATGGCGGTTGTGGTGTCGGCATTCTCAACTTTTACATATTCATCATTATAGCTGTATTTATTTCGGGTTTGATGGTTGGACGAACACCGGAATTCTTTGGCCGAAAGATAGAGGCCCGTGAAATGAAGATCGCCTCATTGATCGCGTTACTCCACCCATTCATAATTTTAGCGGGTACTGCCATCGCGTCTTACGTCCTCGTAAATTATGCCAATGCGCACTGGGCTGTTAAACCCTCCGCCTGGCTTGGTAACCCCGGTTATCATGGCTTTACTGAAATGCTGTATCAATATACATCATCTGCGGCCAATAATGGATCGGGGTTCGCAGGGTTAACCGCCAATAATATATTCTGGAATGTAAGTACAGGATTTGTGCTCATTCTTGGCCGTTTTTTGCCGATTATCGGGCCGGTAGCTATTGCAGGCATCCTGGCCAGTAAAAAATTCATACCTGAATCGGCAGGAACGTTAAAAAGTGACACGTCGACTTTCGGGATAATGGTTTTCGCGGTAATCGTCATTATCGCAGGACTGGCATTTTTCCCTTCACTGGCCTTAGGCCCTATTGCTGAACATTTTTCTTTAAAATAATCATGAGAACTCAAAATACATTATTCCAGGGAGAGCAGTTGAGCATAGCTTTAAAGCAATCCTTTATTAAACTTGACCCGCGCCAACTGATCCGCAATCCGGTGATGTTTACCGTGGAGATCGGCACGGTTGTCATGCTGATCGTTAGCATCTATTCTTTCACCAATGCAGGCCAGGGCAGTTTTGGCTATAACTTTACAATTTTCGTTATCCTGCTGCTTACGGTATTGTTTGCCAACTTTGCCGAGGCGATTGCCGAAGCGCGCGGTAAGGCCCAGGCTGAAAGCCTGCGGAAAACCCGCGAGGAGACACCCGCACGTTTGCTGGTGAACGGCAGGGAGCAAATGGTGATGTCGTCCCATCTCAAAAAGGGCGACGTGTTTATCTGTGAGGCAGGGGATAATATCCCCACTGACGGCGAGATCATCGAAGGGATAGCCACTATAGATGAATCGGCCAT
>Ga0206971_10072_pt2 | contig 32567 bp, 22 predicted proteins | sample Alteio_BWOrgHeat_85_FD_152917 | JGI IMG/M metagenome (GOLD analysis project Ga0206971, IMG submission 152917) | Enriched cells from forest soil in Barre Woods Harvard Forest LTER site, Petersham, Massachusetts, United States -... | ecosystem: Environmental > Terrestrial > Soil > Temperate forest >...
AGAACATGGGACACAGCCATGTCGGCACCGAACATCTTTTGTTAGGACTCATTCGTGAAGAAGAAGGCGTGGCCGCGCAGGTTCTCGAGAACCTTGGTGTGCGCCTCGACATTGTGCGCGAAGAAGTCATCAGCCTCCTGGGTGAAGGCCAGCCCGGTCCGGCACAGCCTCAAACTCCTGCACGCTCCGGCGGAGGGTCTAAATCCAAAACGCCAACCTTGGACGAATTCGGCCGCGACCTTACAGCCATGGCCAAGGACAATAAGCTCGACCCCGTCATTGGGCGAGCCGATGAAATCGAACGGTTGATTCAAATTCTGTCCCGACGCACGAAAAACAATCCCGTCCTCATCGGGGACCCGGGTGTGGGGAAAACGGCCATCGTGGAAGGATTAGCTCAAAAAATATCGAGCGGCGATATTCCGGAAATTTTGATGAGTAAGCGCGTGATGACTCTCGACTTGGCGGCTGTCGTCGCAGGAACGAAATACCGCGGAGAATTCGAACAGCGCCTGAAAAATATCATCGAAGAGATCCGCCGGGCCAAAAATTCGATCATCCTTTTCATTGACGAGCTTCATACCGTCATCGGCGCCGGCGCCGCCGAAGGCGCCATCGATGCCTCAAACATTCTAAAGCCGGCGCTCGCCCGGGGAGAACTCCAGTGCATCGGAGCCACGACCTATGACGAATACCGTAAATATATCGAGCACGACGCGGCTCTGGAACGCCGCTTTCAGCCGATCACGGTGGATCCTCCATCGATCGAAGACACAGTCAAAATTCTGACCGGTCTTCGCGAAAAATACGAAACCCATCACAAAGTTAAGTTTGCCGACGACGCCCTGACGGCCGCGGCGGAACTCGCCGACCGTTATATTGCCGATCGTTATCTTCCGGACAAAGCTATCGATTTGATCGATGAAGCCGGCAGCCGTGCGCGCCTGCAAACGACGGTTCTCCCGCAGAACCTGAAGGATAAGGAAACTGAAATCACGCAGGTGTCGAAAGACAAAGACACGGCTATCGCCTCGCAGGAGTACGAGAAAGCGGCGCGTCTGCGGGACAAAGAAAAAGAGCTACGCAAGGGTCTGGACGATTCCAAAAAGAAGTGGAAGGAAAAGCGGGAGATCACTCAGCCAACCGTAACAGCTGAAGACATTGCCGGCATCGTTGCGAAATGGACTGGCATTCCCGTCCAGCGCTTGACTGAAAAAGAATCCGATCGGCTGGTTCATCTCGAAGAGGAACTGCATCGACGTGTGGTCGGACAAGAAGAAGCGATCAAATCGCTTGCCCAGGCGATTCGACGTTCCCGCACCGGTCTCAAAGATCCTAAGAAGCCAATCGGATCCTTTATTTTCCTCGGGCCCACTGGTGTCGGAAAAACGGAGCTTGCGCGCGCCGTATCGGAAGTCCTTTTCGGCGAAGAAGAGGCCATGATCCGCATCGACATGTCGGAATATATGGAGAAATTTTCGGTCTCGCGTCTCATCGGGGCGCCTCCGGGCTATGTCGGCTATGAAGAAGGCGGCCAGTTGACGGAAGCCGTCCGGCGCAAACCCTATTCGGTGGTCCTCTTGGACGAAATCGAAAAGGCTCACCCAGATGTTTTTAACATTCTGCTGCAGGTGCTCGATGATGGGCAGCTGACGGACAACCTGGGCCATAAAGTGAATTTCAAAAACACCGTTGTCATTATGACCTCGAACGTGGGTGCACGGCAGATTTCACGTGGAAAATCCCTGGGATTTCTCGTGGAAGACGACGCGAAGCGCGATTATCAGTCCATGAAAGAAACCGTCATGGAAGAGGTCAAGCGCGCGTTCAATCCGGAATTCCTCAACCGTATCGATGACGTCATCTTCTTCCATGCTCTGTCCAAGGAAGACATGAAGAAGATTCTGGAACTCATGCTGGCCCGCGTGAAAGACAAGCTGCAGATTCAGGGCTATACCATCACGCTCACCGACGAAGCGAAAGGTCACCTCCTGGAGAAGGGCTTTGATCCGCATTATGGCGCGCGGCCCCTTCAGCGGACAATCCAGCGCCTGGTGGAAGACACGTTAGCCAGCGAAATCCTAGCCAAGCGTTTCTCCGCTCCTTGCACGATCTACGTGGACTTTGATCCGGACGAAAAGCATTTGACCTTCGGCACTCAGCCCATCGCCAAAACAGCGAAACATTCCTAATACCCGCCTCACCCCGGCGCGTGCCGGGGTGAGGCGCATTTCTCGACGGAACTCACTCGGCTAAAAAGCGTCTAAGTGTTATACTGATTTGCATGAAACGCCTGGCGTTTATCGTGACGTTTATCGTCGGGACAGCCGGCGGGATCCAATGGTTGTCCCGTGGGTTTTCGTCGGCCTGGGAGCCGGCCTTGCGTGCCTATCTGGCCGAAACCGCCGGGAAAGCACTGCAGGCCAAAGTATCTATCGATAGCATCGTCCCCTCCTTCTTTCATCGCATTCGTCTCATGAACGTCCGCGTCTTAGAACCGTCCGGTGAGCCGCTCTTTCAAGCGGGTGAAATTGAGTTGACGATCAGCCTGATTGATGTTCCTCGGGCGATCATTCATGGCCGCGGGTATGAGGCCATCGGCCTGGTGCTGGTCAAGAACCCCTGGCTGAAGATTTCTCCGGAAACGCTGGCACGGAGATCGACTCGCCATCATTCCTCCGCTTCCTTGCCGCCATGGTTTACGCTAGCCTGGGAAGGGGGTACTTTGCAATGGATGGACCCCAGGGCTCCGCACGGATCTTGGACGCTGTACCAAACACACGGCGCTTTTAGAATCCGGGGACCTCAAACCACCTTCGTCATGGCCGGGAATGTGGACGAAGCGCGATCGATCAGGTTGCAATTTGGCAGCCTGGGTCACCGATGGAATGCCCAGATTCGAGTGGCGGAAGCGAACTGCCAACACGTCCTGGCGCTCATTCAATCCTTCACCCGAAAAAACATGATCCCGCGAAGCTGGGTGGCCGATGGGTCCTTTGATCTAGAAGCCCAGGCCAGCGGTCGGCAACTTCCTTATCAAGGTGAAGATTGGCTGCATTTTTTGGATGAAGCGCATTTGACTTTTTTGCCGCCAACCAGCCCCAGCACACAACGCCCATCGATTCGTCTGAGCGGGACCCTGATGTATAAAAAAGGAATTGTGGCCAGTCCTCACCTAACCGTCGAAGGTCCGGGATTTTCGGCGGTGGGACGTCTCGAAATGATTCTGCGTCAAATCGGTTTTCGGCCGGATATCCTTATCCAAGCGTCCCTGACGACCGGAAGGCTTGGGCAATGGCCATTCCAAAACGCAGAAGTCCATTTGCACTACACGAAGGATCATTGGGAAATTCTGCAGACCTCGCTTCCGATTCTAGACGGTCTGGTGTCAGCCAAAGGGAGCTTTGGCCCACTGGCCAGCGATCTGTCTGTGACGGCCGTGAATCTTTCGCTGGCAGCCTTGGGGAAGGGCCACACCATGCAAATGCCGGAGGGACGAATCAATGCGTCGTGCTCCATCAAGGGCCCTTCGGGCGATCGGGACATGACCGGATCCTGGTGGTTGTCGGGTCTCCATTGGGGCGATTCTTCGAGTGAAAATGCTCGAGGAGATTTTGAGATGGATGCCTCACATTTCCAAGCCCAGACTCGATCCGATGATTCGCATTTCCGTTTTTCTACGGAGGGAAGCGTCTCCGAAGAGGAAATATCGCTTGACCAATTGGAGATCCATCTTCCGGACGGCGCGGTCATGACAGCGGAAGGCCGGATGATCCGCGGGATACATCAACTGCACGGCTCGTTTACAGCCACGAACATCGACTTTCCCTCGGATATTCCAATTCTCCCATTACAGAAATCCGCCGTCAAAGGAACATTGGATGCCCAAGTCCGAATTCATGGGACCTTGGAACATCCCACCGTCAAAGGCATGCTTCGCAGTTCACAAGTGGCGATCGGTTCACAAGTATTCGGAAAAGCGTCGCTCAACTTTCTTTGGGACGCCACGCGCTTGAATGTCCCGGCCTTTCATCTTGATCCCGGAATCGACGGACATTTCGTCGATGGTGAAGGGGTACTCAAAATTCGCGATACCACGCTTGGAAAATGGCCGATTCGTCAGGCCGACCTGCGCTTGGAGGTTAAGCCGGATCGTCTCCTCATTTCTGAATTGTCCGTTCAAACCCCGAACGTGTCTCTTCAATTTGAAGGCAAAGCCCATTGGCCCGCCGCGGCGACGCGTCCGGAGCATGTTTTCCTTGAGGGTCACGGCAGGCTATCCGCTCCGTCTGGTGATCCATGGGCGATTCCTTTTGGAATTTCTGGAGAAATGGATTCGGGCGCGCAAGGTTGGAATGGCCATACTCGCATGACCTCGCTTCATCCTGTCGTTCAAAAAAAAATAGTCGATCCCATCGAAGGGATTTTGGAATGGACTCCGGACCAGTTGCGGTGGGTCAACATGCGCTGGGGCAAGCATTTGGCTTCGCAGGGAACAGTCGGGTGGCAAACGGGCGTCGCCCAATGGCTCGTGCGTTTGCAGGCTGACGAGCTGCCGTTGGATGTCTGGCAGGCACTTGTGTGGCCTCAGATGAAATCAGAACTTCGTGGCCTATTGAATGGTTCCTTGACTATTCAGGGAACGTCAAAAGACCTCCATGGAAATCTCGCGATGCATCTGGCCGAGGGCCGATTCCGCGCTTTCGAATTCTCCAGTGATCTTTCCGGCGAGTGGAGCCCTCAGGGCATCCAACCGTTGACTGTAAAGGGTCACGCCAAGGCCGGGGGAGATTTTGAATTCAGCGGTCTCCTCACATCAGACGAGGAAGCCCGAGGGACTTTAAAGCTATCTGGTTTTAATGTCCATCCGCTGGGAGAAAGTCTCGGATTCCCGAAACCCATCGAGGGGCTGGCCACGACGACCTTGACTCTCAGCGGACCGCTTTCACATCTCACCTTAAGCGGCCACTTAGACGGTGGTCCTTTCACCTATGGGGCGCCAAAGGATCAGCAGGTTCGCCTGGAGACGCTTGTCATGGATATGACGTTGGCGCCTTTAAACAACGATTCCTCGATTGAACATTTGACCATCACCGAAGCGCAGGCACGGACGGCGGAAGAGCTGATCCGCTTTCAACCGGGAAGTTATATTGAATTTGCCGGTCACCAACCGGCGCGTTTAAAGCTGGGAGCAGATATTCGTAATCTTCATCTTGGGATTTTCACGCTTTTCGGTGGTTTGGATCTGGACGGGACCTGGCAGGCCACTTCCCAAAGTTTTGCCATTCAGACCCGAGCGCACACGCATCAGCTATTTATCAATGATTACGAACTGGGAGAGGGCCTCGTTCTCATCGACTATTACAACGGAGTCCTAAAATTCCCAACCCCGGCCGGCGCCCCTGCATTGATCACGGGTGCCATTGATTTTCATTCCGCGCCTCAGCTATCTTTCAGTAATTTTTATATTTCAGGTCATGACCGCCAAGGGCTTGAGTTGTCCGGGAATATCGGCCCTGCCTTATGGGATTTCAAGATGGTGGGACATGGATTGGACATGGGCATTCTCGGAGAACTTGCCGGATTTCCATATCCCATGAGCGGCGCCGCCGACGTTCAAGTCCGCGGGGCGGGCAATCCCGCCCATCCCCATGTCGAGGGCACCATTGATCTCACGCGGGGAACAGCGTTAGGCTTGGCCTTTCGCACGGGATCGGCATCCTTCATCTGGCAAGACGCCCGGATTTCGTTTACAAAACTTTCGCTCTCCGAACCCGGACGCTATACGCTGGAAGGCGCCGGAGTGTTCCCGTTAATCTCCAAAGACAAAACCCGAAGCCAGGACCATTCCATCGATTTCTCAATCCGCCTCTTGGATTCCAATCTCGGCCTCTTGCAGTCGTTCATGCCAGAAGTCAAGCAGGCTCGTGGTGCCGTGGATGGACTCTTGCAAATTAAAGGCACGCTGGAGGAGCCATCCTTACACGGATCGCTGCATGTCGCGAATGGCAATGTTTTGGGCGCCCATTATTTCCGGGAACTCCGAAATGCGAATCTTACGGTGGATTTCGACGGGGAAAATATCATCATCCATGACTTACGCGGCAAATCCGGAGATGGTGAATTCCGCGGATCTGGGACGATTACGCTGGCTGGGTTCATTCCATCCAAATACGATCTCAAAATGGACGTCACCTCATCCAAAGGCGTCGACGTTCAAGTCCCCGAGTTGGCCATTCCAGAAAGTCCATTGGCCAAGCGCTTTCGTTTTCTGACGACGGCTTCCCGCTGCGATGTACGCGGCCATGTCACGTTAACGGGCCCCGCGGAATCGCCGACCTTCGGAGGATTGGGCATTATTTCCAACGGTCATTTCACCTTCCCTCCATCACATAAAAACGCGCCGTCACCAGCGGTGATGGATTGGTTTCGGCGAATTATCTGGAACGTTGATCTTCAATTTCAGGATGGTGCCTGGTTTGAAAACGAACTGATCCAGGCGACGGTGACCGGTGGCTTAAAGCTAAGAGGTCCCAGCGACAGACTGCGTGTTGACGGTGGTCTGGATATCACCGAGGGGAAAATCAGCTATTTAGGATTGCAGTTTGATGTCTCGCAGGCGCATTACGATGTCCGTTCCGATATCGTCGGCGATACCGTCGTCAATACGCCGTACGTCCGCGGTGTAGCAGAATCCCAAATTCAGGCCGTCGATACGGTCAGTGGCGTCGCTGGAGCCTCTGGCGGGAGCCGGTTGAGCGTGAACGATACGATCACGCTAAACATCGATTACGCCCCCGTTGACCAAATCAAGCCTCGCCTAACCTCCTCAGCTAATCCCACGCTGAGCCAGGAAAAGATTCTCGCGCGCGTGACTCAGACCGATATTGAAAATCTGACGCCCCAAGAACAATCGTATCTCTATCAGAAACAAATCTTAAATCTCATCGACAACAGCTTAACGACGCCGCTCGCGCAAAATATTTTAAAGAAAACCGGCATCGCCGACCGTGTGCGCGTTCAACACGTCTTTGACCCCAATATGGCCGCAGTTCAGGATCTGAATACTGCCGCCGCCACTCAGCAGCAAACGACCGGAGTCAATCTCTTCGCAAACACGAAATACACGATTGAGAAAGATCTGTCCAACCGGCTCTCGCTTGGTTATGGCGTTCGGTTCGTTCCATCAGCCGTCACGGTCGATCCGGAACTCCAACAGCAGCAGAAGCTCGACCTGATCAGCGATGTCCAGCTCTCCTACCGCTGGTTTAAGAATGTCTACCTGAAGGGCGATTTTGATTTGCCGACTTCAAACCCGACAATCGTTCCCGAACGCAAAGTGACAATTGAGCCGCGGTGGCGCTTCGGCTGGTGGGGCAACACAAACAAAGACAAGGAAAAACCCAAATCAACGGAGTAATAAGAGTCTGACAATTGGATTTGTGGGATGAGGAAGATTTAGAAACCGAGCCCCAGCATGAGCCCGATCGAAGATTCTCCGACGTTTCCGTTACTGCTAAGAAGTCCCTCGTGGACTCCGTTTGCTGTCGGGGAAAAATCCTTTCCGAAAAGCGCCATCACTTTGTACTCGGCGCCAATAAAAAACCGCTGGGTAATGTAGACATGCAGGCCGACCGCCCCTTCAAGAGCCGGGCCGATATGGCTGCTGTCCAAAAGCCGCCTGGTCTCCGATGTCCCGGTATCCGACCAGGTTGTCAGATTGATAGGCGTCCCATCCAACGTGAGACTGGTCGCCTGAGCCCCGAGACCTCCCTGAATATATGGGCGAATTCGTCCTTTGGGATAGGCTAAGCGGGCAATGACAAGTCCCGTCGTATTCTTAGCGGATGATTGCGTGAAACGATTGGCCAGGAGCTCATTGGAATCATGCGAATCAAAGTCCGCGTGGGATACGTCAAAACCAAGCGCAATACAGGGGCTATCGCTAATGAAATAAAGGAATTGGCCGCCGATCATACTTCCGCCATCGGCGTAATCTTGTTCGTCATTATTAACGCCTGGCTGATGATAGCGACCACTGAGTGCCGCACCACCGCCATAAATCTGGAACATAGCCGTCCCCTTCGTGTAGTCCGCACAAGAAGATGAAGCCAATACACTAATCATCACGAAACAGCCGGCAAGGATAGAAGTTATTTTCATGGTTTCATTTTACATCTTGCAGGATTATCGATGAACATCTGTGTGTTATAATACGTCGAAATTAAGATACCAGCAGGAGAATTCTTGGTTCAACTGTCGAGACATTGGAAATGGTCACTTTGCCTTATCCTAGGGGGGTTAACGATCAGCGGACAAGTCCGCGCGGTCGATAGTCCGGCGTCTTCCACACCGACAGCGTCCGCGACCGAACCCACTCCTTCCCCAGCGGCCTCCACGCCAACCTATACCATCAAACAATCAACACCTCTTCCTGAAATCGCCCCTGCAGGAGCCTTAGGCAGTTTGCCGGTCCCAGGCGCCCTAGCCGCCACAAATTCGTCCTATTCGGTTCGCGACTCCACTCCGACAGCCCTGGAAAATGACCAAGAGTCGAAACGCATTTCGCATCTCGCTAAAATCTTAAAGATTAGCGCGGAGGGAAACCGGAACATTCGAGAACGCGTTATCCTGGCCCAGGCGAAAACCCGTAAAGGGGACGTTTATGATCCGGACAAATTACGGAAGGACGTCCAGTCCATTTACGGCCTAGGCGATTTCGAAGATGTCTCGCTTGAAGTGGCGGACGTGCCGGGCGGCGTTTTGGTGACCTTCAAAGTCGTCGAAAAACCACTGATCAAGAAAATTGATTTCAAAGGTAATAAAAAACTAAGTTCCAGCAAACTGCGCGATGCGTTGAGCCTAAAAGAAAACGATCCCCTCGACAAATTCAAACTGAACTTGGACGTCGAAAAACTGCTCTCCACGTATAAAGACGAAGGGTTTGCGGCCGCTCAGGTGGAACCCTTTACAACGACCGATGCGACCAATCATGTGACTATTACGTTTTTTGTGACGGAGGGCACGCAAGTACTCGTGGACGATATTGAGATTCAGGGAGCCCATGCGTTTCCCGTCAAGAAAATCAAGAAGATCATGAAAACGCGACGCAAGAAAGTATTTAAACAAGATGTTCTGGTTAAAGATGTGGAAGAGGTCATCAAGTTCTATAAAAACCACGGCTACCAGAACGTGAAGATCGTCGAACCGACCCAAGCCTTTAACGCGGACAAGACGCGACTGACGCTCTCCATGACCATCGATGAAGGTCCCCTATTCCATTTTGGCGCCACGAGTTTTTCTGGAAATGCAATTTTTGCAACGACCAAACTGACGCCCGCGATCCAATACAAACCCGGCGATATCTTTAATCAGGACAAACTAGACGCCACCGTGAGCAAGCTGCAGGACATTTATGGCGCTCAAGGGTATATTCGTGTCCAGGTCAAGCCGGATTTCAACCAAGATGCAACGAAGGGAATCGTCGACATTCAATTCCATCTAACGGAAGGCGAGGTCGTCTACGTCGATCATATCGGGATTGAAGGCAATACGCACACCAAGGATTATGTTATCCGTCGAGAAATCAAGCTCAAAGAAGGCGACCCCTTCAGCTCAGTCTTGGCACGCAAGAGCGTCGAGCGCCTCTATAACTTAGGGTTCCTAGACAACGTGGATGTGGATGTTCAGCAGCCCAATTCTCCCAGCAAGGCCGACGTCATCTTCACGGTGACGGAAGGCAAACCCGGTATGCTTTCCGCCGGCGCCGGCTATTCGTCGGTGGATGGACTGATCGGAACCTTGCAGGTTCAGCACATCAATTTCCTCGGGCGTGGTCAGCGCGTCAATTTCCAATGGCAATTCGGCGCGCGAACCAACAGTTTCGACCTCGGATGGACCGAACCTTGGTTTATGGGAAAACCCATGAGCTTCGGCGTGGATATTTTCCGGACCAATCGCCTGCAGCAATTAGGAACCATCACCAACGCGTATTGGACGCTGGATCGCGGCGCCAGCGTGACCCTGGCTCCCCGATTCTCTGACATCTACACGCTTTCCTTCGGCTATTCGTATTCAAATCAAGATCGCTACAACGTGTCGCCGGACTCGCTCACCCGCAGTGCCGTTTTATCGCCCGAATGCGCGGCCGACCCCAACTGTAACGAATTTCATGCGATCTACTCCAATTTGACGGAACAATTCATTCGCGACACGCGCGACAATCAATTCGATCCCACGCGCGGCAATCGGGAATCGTTGTCCGTCATTGAAGGCGGCATGATCCCGGCGAACAGCGTGAAGTTTTACAAACCCATATTAGACGCCAGTATCCATTTTCCTACATTTTGGAAATTTGTCTTGTCTCTTCATGGCCAATGGTCCTATGTAGAGCCTTACGGCGACTCCACGCTAACGGATATTCAGACTCAATTGTTTCACATCGGTGGCTCCGATACCGTCCGAGGCTATCAACTTGGAGCCGTCGGCGTTTCCGGCGTCAATGGGAACCCCGGCGGCCAAGTCATGAACGTGTATAATGTGGAATATAAATTCCCGATTGCTCCAGACGAACATGGAAAAACGCTCTTGCAGGGAGTGCTATTTTACGATATCGGGGGAGACTGGGATAATTTCCAACAGGTCACCTATCGCACCGGTTCGGGACCCTTCAATTTGAAGCAGGGCGTCGGCTTTGGCATACGGTTTAAGACTCCGGTGTTTCCCTTGCGTTTAGATTGGGGCCATGCGCTCAATCAATCGCCCGGTGAAGCGCCATCACAGTTCTACTTCACGGTGGGGAGCCTCTTTTAATGAAACGCGCCAATCTGGTTATCGCATCGCTCCTAATTACCGCGCCGCTATTGCGTCTTGACTCCGTCGAAATCCCACTGGAATCGTTGACCCCGGCGCGCGTCGGTTATGTAGATCTTCAGAAGGTGTTCGACACTTATCCCGAAAAATCATTTGCGGAAGGGGATCTCCTGAGGGAAATTGAAAAGCGCAAACGCGAATTAGGGACACGTCAAAATCTGATCGCCACGATTCGTCAGCAGATTTCGGTGGATCAAGCCGCGCTGACGCAAGCCCAAACCGGCGCCGCCGTCCAGGTGCCTCCCAATAATGTTCCGGACCTCAAACCCGCAGCCCCGCCCATTCCGGCCCCGGCGGTCAGCACGGCGACCGTGGCCACATCGACAACGACGGCCGTCGAACCCTATCCCCTTGAAGATCCTCTGGCTGGCCTTCCAGGTCATGATGCCAATACACCGATCGAACGGGCTCAAGGATCCACCCAGCTTCCGGGTATGAAGGATAATGGGGGGAAAGGCATTCTCGATACGTTGTCGGCCTCTTCCGTCCCAACGGTTTTAAACCCCGACGCGCTGGCTGCACTGCAAAAACGGGTCGATGAAAATAAAAAGCTATTAGAACGTCAGATCGTCGACTTCAAAAATTTTCGCGGCAATGCCGTGGCGGATATGAAGGTTCTGCAAACGCAGAAGACCTATGACGTGATGTCGAAAATTTATGCGGTGCTGCAGACGTTAGCCCGAGACGAAGGCGTCACCGTCGTCATGGATAAAGCCTATGTGCTGTACGGAGAAGACACCGTGGATTTAAGCGACAAGTTGATTCAGCGCCTGCAGCAGGAAAGCCAATGATCACGTTAACCGCAAAAGAGATCGCGGCATCGGTTGGCGGAGTTCTTGAAGGGGATGGCGCCGTCGTCATTGAAGGAGCTGCCGGTCTCAATGAAGCCGCTGAGCGAGACATTTCGTTCTTTCACAATGTGAAATATATCGCGTCTCTTGAAAAAACCAACGCTCGCGTCATCATTATCCCGAAACAAACCAACGGAACGGCTATCCCGAAAGGCAAAACGTGGATTCGTGTAGACAATCCCCAATGGGCCTTCGCGCAGGTTCTTGGGTTGATTGACCGCCAACGAAAGCGGCATCCAAACGGCATTCACCCCAAAGCGCACGTGGAACCGACCGCCGTCATTGGTGCGGAGACGATTATTTATCCCGGATGCTATATCGGACACGATGTAAAAATCGGGAAAAACTGTCTGATTTATCCCAATGTCGTCCTCCGCGAAGATACGCAAGTCGGCGATCGCGTCATCATCCATGCGGGGACGGTTCTCGGAGCGGACGGCTATGGTTTTGCGACGGATAAAGGCATTCACCATAAAATCCCGCAAATCGGACGGGTCGTGGTCGAAGACGATGTGGAGTTGGGAGCCAATTGCGCCGTAGATCGCGCGACCACCGGGGAAACCCGCATTGGCGCGGGGACAAAAATCGACAATTTAGTTCATATCGCGCATAACGTGACCATTGGCCGCGGTTGCCTTATTACCGGGCAAGTCGGGATCGCCGGTTCTTCTCATATCGGAAATTTTGTCAGCATGGGTGGGCAAGTGGGGATCGCCGGCCATATCACCATCGGGGACGGAGCCATCATCGCGGCTCAATCCGGAGTCATGAGTGACGTGGAACCCGGTGCGGTCCTTTTTGGAAGTCCAGTTCGGCCGATTAAGCAGGCGATGAAGCTGCAAGCGATTTACGGAAAACTGGAAGACATCTACGACACCGTCCGGCAATTACGGAAAAAACTCTTATGACCTCACCGCAATACACCATTGCCAAAGAGGCCTATTACAAAGGGATCGGTCTGCATACGGGAAATCTTTGCCAGATCGTGTTTAAGCCGGCGCCGGAAAATACCGGCGTCACGCTCGTACGAACCGATCTCCCAGGCAACCCTCAGATTCAGGCCCTCTATACGAATGTGATCAGCGTCATCCGCGGGACGACGGTGGGCAATGACGTCATGCGCGTCCATACGATTGAACATGTCCTATCCGCGGTCTATGCGCTCGGCATCGACAATCTTATTCTCGAATTAAATGCCAATGAGCCGCCGGTGGCCGATGGCTCCAGTCGAGTATTCTTCGATACTCTCAAGGAGAGCGGCCTCGTAGCCCAAAAAGCCGAGCGACAGGTGCTGCGTCCGACAGAACGTATCGAATACCGGAGCGGGGACACGGAAGTCATCCTGGAACCAGCCGACGCATTGAAACTCACGATTGTTCTGCAGTATAAACATCCGCTCATCAGCACGCAGGAAGTTTCCTTTACCATCGAGCCGGAGCTCTATCGCGCGGAAATTTCACCGGCCAGAACATTTTGTTTCGACTATGAAGTTGAAGCCTTGAAAAAGCAGGGCCTCGCCAAAGGTGGGTCGCTGGATAATGCCGTCGTTGTCGGGCTTGACCGTATTCACAATAAGGAAAAGAAACTTCGCTTTCCTGATGAATTCGCACGCCATAAGACGCTCGATCTGTTGGGCGATCTTTTTCTGTTGGGCCGCCGTCTGCAAGCGCACGTCAAAGCGGTCAGGCCGGGCCATGGCCATAATGTCAATTTCGTCAAATTGTTGGCCGAAAAACTTTTAACGGAGGACTCCCATGCCGTCCATCGAACTTGATTTTGAAGCCATAAAAAAGGCCATCCCTCACCGATTCCCGTTTCTTCTGATTGACCGGGTAACGATCACAGAACCCGACAAAACGGCGACCGGCATCAAATGTGTGTCCGGCAATGAGCCTTTCTTTCAAGGACATTTCCCGGATCGAGCCATCATGCCTGGTGTCCTTATTGTGGAAGCAATGGCTCAGGTGGCCTGCGCGATGTTTTTGTCCAAACCAGAGGCCAAGAACAAGCTCGCGTTTTTTATGGGAATGGAAGAGATTAAGTTTCGCAAGCCAGTCGTTCCAGGAGACCGGATGGAACTGAAGATTGAGATGCTTAAAATGCGCGACAAATTTGGAAAGGCGAAAGGCGAAGCGTATGTGGAAGGGAAACTCGTAACGGAAGCCATCTTCAGTTTTGCCATTGTCGATAAGACAGATACGGCCCAATGACCATGGGAACCACGGATAACCCCTTGATCCATCCCACGGCCGTTATTCATCCGACGGCAAACCTGGATACTACCGTTCAGATCGGTCCATACGCGGTGATCGGCGAAAATACCGTGTTGGGTCCAAGAGTCACGGTCGGGCCGCACGCTGTCGTCGAATTTGCTGACATTGGTGAAGGTTGTCGGATCCATGCCGGCGCTTTTGTCGGAACAGCTCCGCAAGATTTGAAATATCGGGGGGAACAAACAAAGCTCATTCTAGGCCCTGGATGCGTCGTTCGGGAATCCGTAACTCTCAACCGCGGTACAGCCGCCACTGGCGTGACGAAAATCGGCGCACGCTGCCTCTTTATGGCCTATTCCCATGTCGCTCATGACTGCATTATCGGAAGCGAAGTCATTCTCGCGAATTCAGTCGCCGTTGCGGGACATTGCGAAGTGGGTGATTGGACGATCATTGGCGGAATGGTCGGACTGCATCAATTTGTCCGAGTGGGCAAACTCGCGATGATCGGAGCCGGCGCGATGGTTCCTCTCGATATCCCACCGTACGCTTTGGCCTGGGGAGACCGGGCTCGGCTTTCCGGTCTTAATCTGATCGGTCTTAGACGCCGTGGGATCAATGCGGAATCAATTAAAGATTTGAAAAAGGTTTACCATGAAATTTTTGATCCTTCCGCACCCATTAAGGAACACCTCGCCGTATTAACCGCGCAAGAACGCAGCGCGCCGGTGCAGGAATTCCTTTCGTTCATTCAGGCCAGCCAGCGCGGCATCTGCCGGCCTTCCGCAGCCAAAGGCGATTCGTCCGGAGATGAATAAGAATCTCGGCCTGATTGCCGGGAATGGCGCCTTTCCAATCCTCCTCGCCCAGGAAGCCCGTAAGCGCGGAGATCGCGTGATCCTGGCCGCGTTAAAAGAAGAAGCCGATCCCATCCTGGAAAAACACGCGGATGAAATCACCTGGTTATCGATCGGCCAATTGGGAAAGATTATTTCCTTCTTTAAAACTCATCAAGTTACGCATGCTGTCATGGCCGGGCAGGTGAAGCACACACAGCTTTTTAAAAATATTATTCCGGATCTGCGCGCGGCTAAGATCCTCGCCAAAGCTGTCAATAAAAAGGCGGAGTCAATCCTGTCGCTCGTCATTCAAGAGTTCGAAGCCGAAGGCATCCAATTTTTATCGTCGATCACTTACCTCGAACATTGGCTTTGTCCGGAAGGCGTTCTGACCGAACGACGCCTCAGTTCCGACCAAGAGGCCGACATTGCCTTTGGCGCACCCTTGGCCAAGACTATTGCCGGCCAGGATATCGGCCAGACCCTCGTGGTCAAGGACAAGTCCGTGATCGCCGTGGAAGCCATGGAAGGAACCGATGCCTGCATCCGCCGCGCCGGCGAAGTCGCCGGTCCGGGATGCGTCATCATAAAAGTCGCGCGTCCAAAACAAGACTTACGTTTTGATGTCCCGGTGGTGGGACTGAGAACCGTTCAATCCGCCTCCCAATCGGGCGCGCGCGTTTTGGCGCTGGAAGCTGGTAAGACTCTCCTATTAGACAAAGACGCACTAATAAAGGAAGCCAATGCCTCTCAACTCGTTATTACGGGCCTTCAAATCCCGGGATAAGAATCCGGCTTTGCGCCGGTTAAACGTCGCAGTTGTCGGTGGCGGGCGCATGGGACAGTTTCATCTGAAACACCTTTCCAAAAATCCCTCCGTGCACCTGATTGGGATCGTTGATAAGGATGCCGCACAACGCGCTAGCCTCGCTTCTAAATACAAGACGACCCACTTCTCGACTCCGGATGCCCTTATCGGCCAAATCGACGCCGCCATTATCGCCACGCCAACGTCGACCCATGGCGCGATTGGCGGCCCGCTGCTTTCCGCGGGGATTTCATGCCTCATTGAAAAACCGTTGGCGTCCACCATCGATGTTGCGGAAACGTTGATTCGCGCCGCTCAATCATCAGGGGCGATCCTGCAGGTGGGACATATTGAGCGATTTAATCCCGCCGTGATGGAAGCCGCCAAACACATTCAACGCCCGCAGTTTATTGAAGTGAACCGACTGGGGCCCTATGATCCACGCGTTTCTGACGTGGGCGTCATCTTGGATCTCATGATTCATGATTTAGACATCGTTCTTTTTTTGGTAGGAGAACCCGTCGTGCGCGTGGAAGCTTTCGGCGCCAAAGTCCTTTCCAACCACGAAGATATCGCCAAAGTCCGGCTGCATTTTTCGGGAGGCTGCATCGCCGATCTCTCGGCATCACGAATCTCCATCAAAAAATATCGCAAGATTCGTATCTTCCAAAAGAACGCCTATCTAACCCTCGACTATGCGGCTCCGCAGCTGCAGATTTATCAGAAAAAAAGCGATGTGGTGAAAAATTTATCGGATATCCGCATTCTGCGACCCCGCTTGGGCAAAAACGATCCCTTGGCGATGGAACAAGACCATTTCCTGGAATGCGTACGCGAAGGGAAAACTCCGCTCGTCTCAGGCAAGCATGGCCGCGATGCCATCGAATTGGCGCACGAAGTTCTTTCCAAACTTATCATTCACGCCTAACCGGACCATGGGGCATATTTTAATCATCTGCGGGGATGCGTCGGCGGACCAGCACGGAGCGGCCCTCGTCAAGGCGTTGCGCCAAAAGGATCCGACGGTACGTGTGAGCGCCCTGGGAGGATCACACCTTCGCCAAACCGTGGATCAGTTTATATACCCTCTCGTTGGCATCGGAGGATTTGGGTTTTGGGAACCACTTACCAAACTGCCCCAACTTTGGGAGGCCTGGACGGCGTTTAAGCATTGTCTACTTACAGATCGGCCGGACATCGTCGTCCCCATCGATTATTATGGATTTAACATTCATGCCGCCCGGCGGGCCCATCGCATGAATATCCCCGTAGCCTACTACGTCAGTCCACAAGTTTGGGCCAGCCGCCCCGGGCGAATTCAGCAATTGGCGGCCGCCATCGACAAGATGCTGGTCATTTTTCCGTTTGAAGTCGACCTCTATAAAAAAGCGGATGTCCCTGTTTCCTTTGTCGGACATCCGTTGATCGAACGACTCCCGGGGCCAGGAGTCGAAGCGGTGACGCCTGTGATTGGCCTGCTCCCGGGCTCGCGACGAGGAATCATCGCACGGCATTTGCCGATCCTTATTCAGACAGCGGAACGACTCAAAAAAGAATTTCCTTTGATGCGATGCGTTCTCTTCCACCCGGAAGAAATTGAGAGGGCTTTCTACGCGCCATTTTTAGCGGGCTCGCGTTGGATCGAACTCATAGATGATCCGGCGTATGAGACGCGCCGTACCGTTTGGCTGGCGATCGGCGTCTCAGGAACGGCGGCGCTCGAAAACATGCTGTTGGGCATCCCGATGATCATTCTCTATAAGTTATCAACGCTCACGTACTGGATCGCGCGCGCGCTCATTCGAGTGCCTTATATCGGCATTCCGAATATTCTTGCCGGAAAATCCGTCATCCCTGAACTCCTTCAAAAAGAGGCGACGCCAGAACATCTGGCGGCGACGGCTCGACCCCTCTTGTCCGATACCTTCGGACGTCAGGCCATGCGCGAGACTCTCTTGTCTCTTCGAGCGACTTTGAAAGAAGGGGGAAGTTCTCGGGCAGCCGATGAAATCCTAGAGATGATCGCATGAAACTCTTCCAACGCCTATCGGCCTATTTGAAACCCTATTTCGGACGTCTGGCCATGGCGACCCTTTGCATGGGCCTGGTGGCGGGATTAAATGCGTTGCGCATTTATCTCGTGAAACCCCTTCAAGACCAAGTGTTCATCGGCCATGATATGGCCGTTTTGAAGGAATTGATCTGGGCGGTGCCGGTGATCTCACTTCTCCTGGGACTCTTTTCTTATCTCCAGAACTACATCATGGCCGTCATTGGATTAAAGGCCACCAATGATATTCGTCGAAGCATGTTCGAGCACCTACAGGACCTTTCGCTGGACTATTTCAGCGGAACATCCACTGGAAAAGTGCTGGCCCGCTTTACCAACGATCTAACGGCCTTGCAGAATGTCATCGCTCGCGCACCGATTTATCTCGTCCGTGATGGATTGACCGCGATTTGCAATATTGGACTCATCTTTTATCTCAATTGGAGGTTTGCACTCCTGACGCTGATGGTCCTCCCTTTCTCGGGACTGATCATCTACTTCCTCGGCAAAACGCTCCGGCGCGTCGGCCGTAAAGGCCAGGAGCAGATGGGCGACCTTTATTCTATCATCCAAGAAAACATTCAGGCCGCGCCCGTGGTCAAAGCCTATAATGCGGAAAAAATGGAATCGGAGCGGTTCGCCGCATCCAATCAGCTCTATCTGCACTTGGGGCAGCGCTTTGCTCAGGCCGATACCGTGTCGAGTCCGCTGATGGAGCTGGTGGGGGCGCTCATCCTGTCGTTACTGCTCTGGAAGGGTGGCGCCGATGTCATTCATGGCGTTTGGACCGCGGGATCGTTTTTGGCTTTCATTACCTACGCAGTGATGACGTATCGTCCCCTAAAGAATTTCGCTGATTTGAATGCCCAGTACCAGTTGGGGCTGGCTTCGTCAGAACGGATTTTTGAGCTGCTGGACCAAAAACCGACGGTGCGGGAATCGGACCAGCCCTTGATTCTTCCGTCGTTTGGAAAAACCATCACATACGAAAACGTTTCATTCCGGTATCCGACTCAGGAACGCTGGGCATTAGAAAAAGTCCAGATCACTATACGGGCCGGTGAGATTGTCGCACTCGTCGGTTCTTCCGGAGCGGGGAAATCGTCGATGGCTCTTTTGCTGCCGCGTTTCTACGACCCGATTTCTGGGCGAATTTTAATTGATGGTCATGATATTCGGCATGCCTCTTTTGCTTCTCTACGCGGACAAATCGGATTGGTCACCCAGGAGGTCCTCCTCTTTAATGAGACGGTGCGCTACAACATTGCCTATGGCCGTCCCTCCGCTCCTACGGAGCAAATTGAAGCGGCCGCGGTTGCGGCCAACGCCCATACCTTTATCCAACGATTGCCTCAGGGCTATGATACGGTCATTGGCGAGCGCGGTGTGCGGCTTTCCGGGGGGGAACGCCAGCGATTATCCATCGCACGCGCGATCCTGAAAAACCCTCCCATTCTCCTATTAGATGAAGCGACATCAGCCTTGGATGCGGAATCCGAGAGACTAGTGCAGGAAGCCCTAGAACACCTCATGGAGCATCGGACAGCGCTGGTCATCGCTCACCGGCTATCGACCGTGCGCCGGGCTGACCGTATCATTGTGCTGGATCACGGACGCATTATAGAGGAGGGCGACCATTCGGCGCTTCTTTCGAAACAAGGCATCTATTTCAAATTACACAACCTGCAGCTCCTGCATTAAAGGTATTAAGAACCCCACGATAAAACAGAGCAAATGAAGCATCTCCTTTGCCGGCGGTCCAAGTCGACCTGCCGCTGGCACCTTTCTTAACAGGCAGGAAATGCCCTTGCGAAAAATCGAGTTGCCTAGCACAATCCACCCAAGGATGAAAACTAACGTGGTTCTTAAGCTAGGAATTGCCCACTTCCTTCTCGGCAGCGCCGGAGTGATTTACCGGTTGGCCGATTTAACCTATTCCACCATTCCTTCTTTACGCTGGTTTTGCCTCAGTGGCCTAGCAATATCGCTCGCTTGTTTTGCGATCGTCTATACCCGAGCTGAAGCGTGTCGATTTGCCAAAGTTATTCCTCAGGAGCCAGACATGATAAAATCATCCCTGTGGAAGTCGTCATCAATGGCATAAGCCTCTCTTATACCGACTCGGGCAAGCCGGACGCTCCCGCCGTTGTCTTTATTCACGGATTCCCGTTTGATCACACCATGTGGCGCGAGCAAGTCGCGCTTTGCGAACCCTCCTACCGCGTCATTACCTACGATCAGCGCGGGCATGGGAAATCGGGCGCGGGCGATGGCCATTACCTATTCGAATTCTTTATCGATGATCTATTCGCCCTTCTGGACCATCTCAAAGTCCCAAAAGCGATTCTCTGCGGTCTATCGATGGGGGGCTACACAGCCCTTCGCGCCATAGAACGTGCACCGGAGCGGATTCAGGCTCTTATCTTGTGTGATACGCGCAGCGAACCCGACTCCAACGAAGCCAAGATTAAACGTGCAGCCAATCTGCGAACTATTCAAAAGGATGGCGTCCCCGTTTTTGCGGAATCCTTCTTAAAAGCCATTTTTACGCCGACTAGTTTTTCCGCTAAACCGGATGTCGTTGATCAGATTCGAAAAACGATTGTTGCGACTTCTCCGCAAGGCTTGAAAGGCACGCTGATTGCCTTAGCGACGCGCACGGATACCACGCCATTCCTGTCTAAGATTCATGTTCCCACACTCATCATGGTGGGCGATCAAGATGCCGTCACACCCCCGGCCGCCGCAGAGGGATTGCATCAGGGAATCGGCGGATCCCGTTTGACGGTTATTCCACAGGCTGGACATATGAGCAACTTGGAAAATTCTTCCGCGTTTAATAAAGCCCTTCTCTCCTTTCTAAGCAGTCATTAGCCAACGATTTATTCTTAGTACAATCCTGCCGTGCTCGCTTCAAAAAGGCTTCTTTTTTTAAGCTTTTGGTGCTGGGTTTTTCTGACGCTTTTAGGCCCTATTCGAAATACCGACCTCTGGTGGCACCTCGCGTCAGGCCGCTATATCGTCACTCACCATCTCATCCCCTCCGTTGATATTTTCTCTCTGACATGCCGCGGCCATGTCTGGTTGAATGTCGAATGGCTTTATCAAGTGAGCGTGTACAGCGCTTATGTCCTGGGTGGGATATTCGGGATTACACTCTTTAAAATAATCTGGGTATCTCTAATAATGGCCTTTATCATGAGACGCTTGCGTCAGGCAGGTGTTTCCGATCTTGGCATTTACGCATGCGCGATCGTTGTCTTCGCGGCGTGCCTGCCAGGATGGAGTGAGCGCGCGGATTTAATTTCCGTCACTCTGGTCGCCGCTCTGATGGTCTCTCTGGAAGGGGTTCGGCGAGGCAGGCTTTCTCGGAAGCATTTGCTCTATTGGATTCCGGTTTTCCTGATCTGGGCCAATGCTCATGCGGGTTTTATTGTCGGTTTCGGGATCGCCGGGCTATATGCCATCGAATTCATTCGATTGCGTCGGCTCTCGATCCGGCACGCTTTTCTCTGGCTCATCGCAGTAGGGATGACGAGCTTTGCGACACCCTTGGGAATCTCTATGTGGAAAGGAATTATCTATTGCCTCACGCTCCCGCAGAGGGATATTCAAGATATTGAAGAATACTGGCCACCGCCATGGCGCCATATGGCTACTTTTTGGCTGGCCCTCATTTTATTTGCGCTGCTGTGTGCGCGAAACTTCGAACGCCGATTAAAAATGCCCTGGTTGGCCTGGGTCATCAGCTTTCTTTTCGGCTACGAAGCGGCGTGTCATTCCCGATATGTCCCATTTTTCATGGTGGCCGCATTTCCATTTGTCATCGAATCGGCTTTTTCGGAAAGGAATGGGTCGATCCATCCGCAATGGGCAAAGCTCTTTCGCACCGAATGGCTCACCGGTGGCCTTCTCATCATGGCACTCATGCAATGGCCGCGCGTCGCTCTAGGAGTACCACCCACTCAGGTACCGGTTGACGTGTGCAATTATATTATCGCACATCGCATAAAAGGCCGATTCTTTACTGATTATGATTTTGGAAGTTACTGGATTTGGAGGTTTGACGGCAATCCCGCGGTTTTCATCGATGGCCGTGGTCCCGCGGTCGACGGATATATGGAGTTAAAAAACGAGATTAAACAAGCTCGACGGTCACCCAGCGATTGGCAGAAATTCATGCGCCGCTACGCCATCACGGCCGTTGTGACGCAAGACCCAGGTCCAACTGTTCGGGCATTATTAACGACGTACTATTTTCCAAAAAATCAATGGAAACTGGTTTATCGTGATGCCTTGGCACTCCTTTTTGTGAAGTCTGCACGTTGAACGGCGATCGGTTGGTATAATAAACACTCGATGAACATTACGTTGAACGGCGAACCGAAAGAAATTCATACCCCCTTAACACTGCAACAGTTACTGGACCAGCTCCAAATTCCTGCAGGCCGAGTGGCCTGCGAAGTGAATCTTAAAATCATCAAGCGCTTGTCCTATCCGGATACACTCATAAATGAGGGGGATTCTGTGGAAATAATTCAAGCTATCGGAGGCGGTTAATATGACTCAGGATTCACCATTAATTATCGCGGGGAAAACCTATAAATCCAGGCTGATCCTTGGGACTGGTAAATACAAGACTTTGGAGCTCATGAAGCAGGCGCTCATCGCCGCCGATCCAGCGATGGTCACGGTGGCCGTGCGCCGAGTCGATTTAGCCGATAAATCCTCGCTCTCTTTTTGGAAATTCCTTCCTGAAGGCCTGCCCATTCTGCCCAACACAGCGGGATGCTATACTGCGGATGACGCCATCCGAACGGCTCGTTTGGCGCGGGAAGCCCTCAATACGTCTCTCGTCAAAGTGGAAGTGATTGGCGATCCGAAGACGCTCTATCCGGATGTGCAGGCAACTCTTGAGGCTACAAAAATTCTCGTCAAGGAAGGCTTTACGGTTCTGCCCTACACGAGCGATGATCCAATCATGGCCCGTCGACTCGAAGAAGCCGGCGCCGCGACAATCATGCCGTTAGCCGCCCCGATCGGAAGCGGCCAGGGAATTTTGAATCCTTTACCCGTTCAATTCATTCTGCAACAAGCAAAGGTTCCCGTCATTGTGGACGCCGGAGTCGGAACAGCCTCGGATGCGGCACTAGCGATGGAATTGGGAGTAGCGGGGGTCTTGATGAATACGGCCGTCGCAGAAGCTCAGGATCCAGCGGCCATGGCGCTCGCGATGAAATTGGCTGTGGAAGCCGGACGATTGGCCTACCTGGCCGGCCGAATGACGAAAAAATACAGCGCCTCCGCTTCAAGTCCGACAGCGGGGATCGTCAGTCCAGTTGGGCGGTAGAAAATTAAGCCGCGGCGAGAAGGGTCCGAGGTCCAGCCTTGATCACTTTTTCGGAACGAATGCAGCGCGAGCAAACTTTTACGCGGCGCGGGCTTCCATTCAACAAAATTCTGACCTGGCGAACATTCGGTAGAAACCGGCGATTGGTTGCGCGATGAGAGTGACTCACCGTTTTCCCCGCCACAGGTCCTTTGCCGCAAATCGTGCATCGAAAAGCCATAAGACGAACATTCTGCCAGATTCCGTCCCCGAAAGCAACCATTCACTGCAGTACCTAAAAGGCGTAGGGCCGGCCCGAGCCAAGCTGCTTGCGCTCATGGGCATCCACGAACCTTCCGATCTAGTCGCCTACTACCCGAGAGATTGGGAAGACCGTCGTCTGCGCTTTAGCATTGCCGAAGCGCCGATGGGGCAAAAAGTGGCCTTACGTGGGACTCTGCGCTCCGTCGATTTTTCAATGACGCGATCTCAGCTGGGCATCGCCACGGCAACCCTTGAGCAGTCCGGCGCAACGATTCAAGCGGTCTGGTTTAAGAAAACGAATCCACGCTACGATGTTTTTTCCTCCTTACGCAATCACCTCCAGGAAAGCAAATCGATCTTTGTTTTCGGCACAATCGAGTGGGGCCCCGGAGGCCGCCAAATTCGCGTAGACGACATGGCCGTGACGACCCATGCCGCGGCACCCCTGGAGGGCGACGATGTGTTTCACTTCGATCGAATCGTTCCCGCCTACACGGTTCCCGAAGGCATGAATGAACGGCTTGTTCGCGGGATTATCGGCCGCGTTCTGGCGGCCGGCCTGCATTTTCAAGATCCCGTGCCCTCGTCCATTCGCCGAAAATACCAAATGCGGGACCAGGACTGGGCTCTCCAGAAAATCCATTTTCCAGATACGTTGGTCCAAAAAGAGGAGGCCCGGCAAGCCCTGGCGTTTGAAGAATTTTTCGTTTTGGAAACGGCCCTCGGACTTGTCCGGCGGCAACTCAAACAGGAAAATAAACCACATCATTATCGACTGCTCCGGACGATTCTGACACCGTTTCGAGAAGGACTCGGATTCGAATTTACGTCCGCTCAAAAACGCGTGATTCGGGAAATTTTCTACGACATGATGGAACCGCAGCCCATGAACCGTTTGCTGCAGGGAGATGTCGGCAGCGGGAAAACTCTGGCCGCCCTCTCGGCCATGCTTCTAGCGGTGGAAAATGGCGGGCAAGCCGTTCTCATGGCACCCACGGAAATTCTAGCGGAACAACATGCGCTGACGATCGGACGTTTCCTCAAAAACTTGCCGGTTCAATGCGCACTCCTCATCGGGCGTCAGCCCATTTCACAACGTCGCCATTGCCTTAAAGAAATCGCGGAAGGTCGCGTGCAGATCGTAATTGGGACCCATGCCTTAGTTCAGAAACCCGTTCAGTTTGCCAATCTCCAGTTGGCTGTCATTGATGAGCAGCATCGCTTTGGCGTAGAGCATCGCCGGCGGCTGCGCGAAAAAGGAACCCATCCGGATATCCTGGTGATGACAGCCACGCCCATCCCTCGGACCCTTGCCTTGACGGTGTACGGAGATTTGGACGTCTCCATCATCGACGAACTTCCGCCTGGCCGCACACCGATTACAACCCGCCACGTTCCGGAAGAAGAAGCATATAAAAGGGTCAAGGATGCCGTGCGTGAAGGCCGCCAGGCGTACATCGTTTTTCCCCTGGTCACGGAGTCCGACAAAGTGGAACTGAAAGCCGTGACGCAGGAAGCGGCGACTTTAAGCCGATCCACTTTCAACACGGAGCGAGTCGGCATCCTTCATGGTCAACTTCCGGGCAATGAGAAAGAAAAAATAATGACCCAGTTTAGAAAAGGGGATATTGATGTTCTTATCGCGACGTCTATTATTGAAGTCGGTATTGATGTTCCAAACGCGACCGTGATGGTCATTGAACATGCCGAACGTTTTGGTCTCTCCACGCTTCATCAGTTGCGTGGAAGGGTAGGACGCGGGCCTTACGCCTCGAGCTGCCTCTTGGTAGCGGATACCCGGACCGAAGACGCGCGCCGTCGCATCGAGGTGATGACGACCATTGACGATGGGTTTCGGCTAAGCGAAGAGGATCTCAAGCTACGTGGACCCGGGGAAGTCATGGGGGTCATGCAGCATGGCATGCCGGCCTTTAAGCTGGGGAATCTTATTCAGGACGCTCGACTCATCCAACAAGCCCGCCTTGCCTCTGATATCGTTCTCCAAGAAGACGGGACGCTCCATGCCTCAACGCACCGAGCGCTCAATGAAACCATTCGCCGTGATTATGGAACACGCTGGAGGCTCGGCCTGACCGGGTAAGTCGTGCTAAAATACATGCACACATGAAAAGGGTCGCCATTTATCCGGGATCATTCGATCCTGTCACCAACGGGCACCTCGATATCATCCATAGAGGCAAGCATCTCTTCGACGAAATTATCGTGGCCGTCAGCAAAAACGCTCAAAAATCTCCTTATTTTTCCCTGGAAGAACGAATGTCTTTCCTGCGCAAAGCTTTGAAGGGTCATCAGGGAATCCGCGTTGAAACATTTTCAGGTCTCCTAGCCACATACATGAAAGCCAATCAAGCCGTGGCGGTTATTCGGGGCTTGCGCGCCATATCCGATTTTGAATACGAATTTCAAATGGCCCTCATGAACCGTCGTCAGAACACTCGGTTCGAAACGGCTTTTCTGATGCCGGATGAACGCTACACTTATTTATCCTCTAGTCTTGTCCGTGAAATCTCGCAGTTAGGCGGAAGCGTTCGCGGACTGGTCCCGCCTATCGTTGAGCGCGCACTTATTAAGAAGCGTTCCGGTGTTTGATGCGATTGTCCCAAATCTCTGAGAAGAGATGGGGGTGGGGGGGAATCCTTGCGATCGCGGCCTTGCTGTATGGTTTGCTGCTTCGTCGCTATCCGATCGGAACCTACAATGATGATGCGGCCTATGTTCTCGGAGCCAAAGCCCTACTTCAAGGCCATTATTACCGCTCTTTAAATCTGCCAGATCATCCTTTCGTCAATCTCTATCCGCCGGGGTTCCCATTGATTCTAGCGCCCTTCGTTAAACTTTTTCAGCCCGCCTGGTCCTATTTAAAAATCGTGCCTTTGAGTTTCATGCTGATGTCATGTCTATGTCTATTTAAACTTTTCGAGGAATGGCTTGATCCGGTTTCCCGACTTGTCTTGCTGGCACTATTCGCCTGGAATCCTTTAACAGCCACTTTCGCCGGATTAGTCATGTCCGAATCTTGTCTACTTTTTGCATCGCTGGCTATTTTTCTTGTGCTAAAAAAACATCTTCTACGCCCCGGGTGGGCCGACGTTTGGATTCTCGGAGGGCTGATGGCTTGGGCATCGCTGATTCGTTTCGAAGGCTTCTTTTTAATCCCAGCCGTTGCGTTGGGACTTGGTTATGAAAAACGATGGAAAACTTTCTCCCTTTCGACATTTCTTGCTTTAGCCGTTTGGAGTCTCATTCATGCCGCAGCTCCCATACCAAATGATCATGTGCGTTTTGGAATCGTCTCGATAGCTTCCGATCTGTCGCAAACGGGTGGTGTTCGCTATTTTGGGCACCATGTACTGAGCCTGTTTAATGTCCTCGTCATGTCAAACCTATTAGCAATCCAGCTTAACGAAGCCATTCCCGTGGGATATCTCTCCTTTCTTTTGATGGTGATGGGAATTCTGTTCATGGGGGTCGGCGCTTGGCAGCTCTGGATGAAGAAACCACAATTCCGCGGTCTTACACTTGCCGTCGGTTTTTACTGCACGCTCTATACGGGAGCACATGCCATCTGGCCTTCAGTAGAAATTCGATACCTTGTTCCGATCGTTCCGTTTATCATGGCAGCCATTATCGAAGGAGTTAAGTGCGTCGGACTTCTCTTTTTTTCGCTTCGCAGTGCCGGTATCCCATTGCTGGTGGCCGCAGGCCTGGTGTATGGCCATAAAGATATTAATGCTGTGCGCTCAGCCTGGCGACCCAGCTCGGAGCTCTTGCCTCAGGAAACGCTGACCTGGATAAATGCGCACGTCCCAAAAACGACGACCATCCTCACCGCGGGCGCCGAAACGATCTATCTCTACACGGACGTTTTTGCCACCGGAAATCTTTCTGCGCGCGACGCGGAAGAATTCCACTACCAACTGCTCGCCCACCACATCGACTATATTCTTTTGCAACCTTACCAATTCTATTCATTACCGATGCCTGGCATGGACATCGACCGGCTTTGGGCATTGCGACGTCAATGGATCGAAAATGATCCGGGGGCTTTCGCTGAGGTCTATGCCAATCGGCATGAATCTCGCCAAATCTATGAAGTCAATGTGGCCAACTCCGTCAAATTTCAGCAAGCGTTTCAAGAGTATTTATCGGCCTATGACGCGATGGGAAAAGGCTTGTGGCAAGATGCCTTTACCAAGTTAGACAGCGCCCTTCGATTCGATCCCGCTCTGACCAGCGCGATGAATGGCTATGGTGTGGCTTGCCTTCTCTCCAATCAGCGGACCGAACGCGGGATTCAACTGCTGCAAAACGCTTTAAAGATTCGGCCAGATTACGCCTTGGCCATGTTGAATCTCGCACGCCTGCTTCATAAACGTGGTGACAAGGACGCGTCGCGCCACTATCTGGAAAAAGCCTCAGACTCCATACGCAGAACAAGAGAATTTGAATCCCTTTTACCCGTTATCGATCGGGAGAAAGCCGCCTTATGAAAGCCGATCTTTCGGACCATTTAATAACAATACTTGACAAGGCTATGAACTCCTGGTAACAAAACGATGATGAAAACGATTTCCTGGCGCGATTTTCGTATACAAGCCAGCCGAAAACCTGCGCGGATCGCCTTAGCCGATGGAGACGATCCCCGCGTGGTCGAAGCGGCGGCGAGGGCGCTAACGGACGGGATAGCGGCTCCTCTTTTAATCGGTTCGCGTTCACGTATCGAAGCGCTCTGGAAGTCATACACAAAAGCTCAGGTCCCCTGTCTCGATTCGCAGGAGTTAACCGCCGAGGAACGGGCCCGATTCTCGCGCGAACTTCTCGCGCTTCGGAAATTCAAATCGCTTTCGCCGACGGAGGCCGAAGACCGCCTTAAAGATCCATTGATTTTAGGCTGTCTCCTGCTCTTGACGGGAAAAGTGGAAGGATTCGTGGGGGGAGCGACGCGAACAACGGCGGACACGCTTAAAGCCGTCTTTTCGATTATTGGATTGGCGCCCAAGACCTCTACGCTCTTTGGATTCTTTTTCATTGAAAGTCGGGCTCTTGGTGAAAATCCTCCTCTGGTTCTTCTAGCGGATTGTGCGGTGACGCCGGATCCGTCATCCAAACAGCTGGCCAATATTGCCGCCGGCGCCGCTGACGCTTTTCACTTTTTCACCGGTGATTCGGCTCGCGTCGCTTTCTTATCATTTTCCACTAAAGGCAGCGCCGAGCATGCCATCGTCAAAAAAGTGCAGGATGCTGTTCGTATGGCCAGAGAAAAGACTCCTGACATGGCTCTGGAAGGCGAATGGCAAGCTGACGCCGCATTGGATCTCGCCACGGCGCGCATGAAAGGAGTCGGAGAATCTTCCATGGCGGGACGTGCCAATGTTTTGATCGTCCCGGATTTAAATTGTGGGAATATCGCTTACAAACTGATCGAACGTTTGGGGGGATGCCGATCCGTCGGGCCTGTGCTTTGGGGTACTGCTCTTCCGGCCAATGATTTATCGCGAGGCTGTTCCATGGAAGACGTTTTAGATATGCTAGCGTTAACGACGCTTCAGGCTCGTAAAACGTCACCTTTGGAGAAATCTGCTTATGCCCACTAACCCTCAACCCGCACAATCCATTCTAGACATGGCCGAGCTGCTTCGACTCATGACAGAAAAAAAAGCTTCCGATCTTCATATCGCGATGGGCGCTCCGCCTTTGTTGCGAGTCGATGGTCAAATTACTCCGCTGCCCTTTCCCAAGTTATCCGCGGAAATCTGTCAGCATCTCATCTATTCCCTATTGACGGACACCCAGAAACAACGCTTTGAGTCCGTCAACGAACTGGATATTTCTTTTGGCATTAAAAATATCGGGCGGGTTCGGATGAATGTCTTTCGACAGCGTTCAGCGATCGGCGCAGCTCTGCGCGCGATCCCGCAGAAAATTCAGGCCCTTGATGAGTTGGGGTTGCCGCCGATCGTCTATGACATGATGAAGATCCCGAAAGGGCTCATCTTGGTCACGGGCCCGACAGGGTCCGGAAAATCCACCACTCTGGCCTCCATGATCGATCATTTAAACGAGCATAACCAGGGCCACATCATGACAATTGAAGATCCCATCGAATTTGTGCATTCGCATAAAAAATCCCTCGTAAATCAGCGCGAGGTCGGGTCGGACACGACCTCTTTCGGCCAGGCGCTTAAATACGTGCTTCGACAAGACCCCGATATTATTCTCGTCGGAGAAATGCGAGACATCGAAACGATTCAAGCGGCGATCAATATTGCTGAGACGGGACACTTGGTTCTGGCCACCTTGCATACGACCGATGCCGCGCAGTCCATCAACCGGATTATCGATGTCTTCCCGCCGCACCAACAGTCTCAGGTGCGCGCGCAGGTCTCCTTTGTCCTACAAGCCGTCATCAGCCAACAACTCTTGCCTCGCTTAAACGGCATCGGACGCGTCATGGCCGCGGAGATTTTGATCGTGACACCCGCGATCCGAAATCTTATCCGTGAAGAAAAAACGGAGCAAATTATCATTGCCATGCAAACCGGCGCCAAATTTGGCATGCAGACGATGAATATGGCCCTCTATGACCTCTACGTGAGGCGCGTGATTAGTTTTCAAGAAGCGCTTTCTGCATCGACGGATCCAGACGATTTGAAGCGGCTGTTGCAACGCGTCGGTGGTTCGGACAGGATCACGAGTTAGGGTTCCCCGAGGAGACCTTATGGCACAGTTTAAATATACAGCAAAAAATACGACCGGGAAATTCATCGAAGGAACCATTGAAGCGCCGGCGCAAAGAGGCGCCGCCGATAAACTACGGAGCCAGCGATTTACCGTCATGACGCTCAATGAAGTCAAACCGGGGGGAAGTTTTTTTGATCGAATAAACCCATTTAAAGGGAACGTGGCCAGCAAAGATCTAGTCATTTTCAGTCGTCAGCTGGCGACCCTGGTTTCTGCAGGAGTTCCAATTGTTCAGGGACTCAATATCCTCTGCGACCAGATTGCAAGCCCTGTCTTCAAGCAGATCATTCAAGCGATTCGGACGGACATCGAAAGCGGTATCGCGATTGCCGACGCCATGAGGAAGCACCCTAAAGCGTTTTCGGAACTCTATGTGTCGATGGTCAAGGCTGGTGAGACCGGGGGTGTTTTGGATGCCATCATGGAACGCTTATCCGCCTACTTGGAAGCCTCTGAGGAATTGCGCGGTAAAGTCAAAGGCGCCATGGTTTACCCGATTGTGGTCAGCGGTGTGGCGGGGCTCGTGACGCTCTTTTTGCTCGTTTTCGTTATTCCTACCTTTAAAAGTGTGTTTGCCAGCTTCGGGGGCGAACTTCCAATGCCCACCCAGATTCTCTTAGCGATTTCCGACTTTCTTCGGCATAATTTCATTTTATTATTGATCGTTCCCGCTGGAATTTTCTTCGGGATTAAGAAATGGTACAAGACGGAAAAAGGTGTGACGTTCATTGATGGCTGGTTGATTCGCCTTCCTGTTTTTGGAGATTTATTGAAGAAAGTGGCGGTCGCCAAATTCACCCGAACCTTAGGAACTCTTATAAAATCCGGCGTGCCTATCTTGCAGGCGCTAGATACGATCGCCAAGACCTCCGGAAACAAGGTCGTTGAAAAGGCCATTTTGAGAGCTCGTGAATCCATTCGCGAAGGTGAAAAAATTGCCGATCCATTAAAAGCCTCGGGCGTCTTCCCGCCCATGGTTATCCAAATGATATCGGTAGGAGAAGAGACCGGAAATTTGGAAATTATGCTCACCAAAATTGCGGACTTCTATGACCAGGAAGTGGATACCGCGGTTAAAGCGCTGACATCGCTGATAGAACCGGTGATCATCTGCGTCATGGGACTGGTGATCGGCGCGATCGTTATTTGTATGTTCCTGCCGATATTCCAAATGAGCTCATTGGTGGATAAACACTCCTAAACGAATAATCCAATTTGTGCCGTAATATAGGCCCAATTTAGCCTGTAAAAAGGTTTAAGAATAAATATCTCTTGGCTTGACAGCTGTATCTTCGAGTGCTAGACTTCCGGAGACGTCGATGTACACCATGGGAGGTGACGAAGAATGAAAATGCTAAAAATGAAGAAGGGTTTCACCTTGATCGAGCTCATGATCGTCGTTGCTATCATCGGTATCCTCGCGGCTATCGCGATTCCACAATTCGCGAACCTGGTTGCGAAATCACAAGAGGGCCGAACCAAGGCGAACCTCGGCACAATACGTTCAGCACTCTCCATCTATTATGGAGATTTGGAAGGGTGGTATCCTATCGATACCCTCGCCACGTTGGTGACTGGCTCACGGTATCTGCAGGTCGTTCCGAATGCAGATCTACCGAAGACAGGCAACAGCGCGGGGCACCCGTCCGGCTCGTTGGTGACAGCTGCTGCCCCTGCGGACCTTGCCGGTTGGTCCTACAACAACAACGGACTCGGAGGCGCCACTGGAACCACTTGGGGTCAGATTGTGGTGAATTGTCTTCACCAGGACCTCAGAGCGGCCGTCTGGAGCACCTACTAAATCGACACAGACTTCCTAAGTTAGAAAAAACGACCCCCCTGTTGTTCTAGGGGGGTTTGTTTTTTCTTCCCTCAAATGATATTGGATTTTATGATGCGTTATATTCTTTCCGTCCTCATCGGGCTGATACTCGGCAGTTTCGCGAACGTGTGCATTCTTCGACTTCCAGAAGATCAGTCCTTAGCCTTTCCTAGATCCCATTGTCCTTGCTGCCATCAGGCTCTGAAAGTCTTCCACAACATCCCGATCGTTAGCTACCTGGTTTTGCGCGGACGCTGCGCGTACTGCGGGGTTTCGATCTCCCTACAATATCCTTTGATCGAAGCGTTGATGGCTGCACTCTTTATTTTCCATGCCTGGTTCTTCACCGAACCCTTACGCATTGTCCTGGCGGATGTCCTGGGATTTTATCTCATCTGTATATCCATCATTGATTACCGCCACCGCATTATTCCCGATGAGCTTTCGCTCTCATTGGCCATCTTCGGATTCCTATTTTCAATGGTTAATCCCTACCTCGACGGACCTCCTTGGATGAAGTTGTTGGTGAGCGTCGCCTCCGGATTGAGTGGCGGAATTTTGATGTATCTACTCGCGTTTGCCGGCGAAAAGGCATTTAAAAAAGAAGCCTTAGGGGGGGGAGATATCAAGCTCATCGCCGCCTCCGGGGCTGTGCTTGGATGGCTCGGGATCGTCGGGCCACTCATGCTAGGCTCTCTTGCCGGCGGTGTAGCCGCTCTCGTTCTCCTCATTGGAAAAAAGAAACGCTTTGGAGAAA
>Ga0206971_10090_pt1 | contig 32461 bp, 31 predicted proteins | sample Alteio_BWOrgHeat_85_FD_152917 | JGI IMG/M metagenome (GOLD analysis project Ga0206971, IMG submission 152917) | Enriched cells from forest soil in Barre Woods Harvard Forest LTER site, Petersham, Massachusetts, United States -... | ecosystem: Environmental > Terrestrial > Soil > Temperate forest >...
TTTTTCATGGCGGTGAAATTGGTGGATAAATGTAGGGAATTTGATGGGAATAGGAATCTTACCGGCAAAATCCGATGTTCCGATAAAAAATGTTAAAATCGTGTTATGATTGTCATGTAGGGGCACCCTTTATGGGCGCCCAAAATTCCGGTGTGCATGAAACTGGGCATGATGTCCAACGTTCACGCCGGGACGGTTGCGTGGTACATTCCGATAGGGCTCCATAAACGGGAGGGTGCCCATACACGGGAGGGCACCCATAAAGGGTGCCCCTACGGGTATTTTGATTTAATGATAGTGGTTTTTAATAGGTAAATAGATATGAAATATAACCCAATGATTCATAACCGCAGATCGATCCGGATGAAAGGATACGATTATTCCAGGGCTGGATTATATTTTATTACCTTTTGTGTTCAGAACCGGGAATTTTTATTTGGGACAATTGAAAATAAACAAATGATTTTGAACGATGCCGGTGAAATGATTCAAACCGAATGGGAAAAATTGCCGCAACGATTCAATGGCATTGAATTACATGAGTTTGTGGTAATGCCCAACCATTTTCATGGCATAATACAGATAATAACGCCTGTAGGTACACCCTTTATGGGCGCCCAAAATTCCGGCGTGCCCGAACACGGGAATGATGCCGTCCATTATAGAGGCAACGATGATACCGCGCAATTGGATAAAGGGACACAGATAAACGAGAGGGCACCCACAAGGGGCGCCCCTACGGATGGGCCGGCAAATATTACCGTTGGTGAAATGATGGGGGCGTTTAAATCGATGACTATGCTGGAATATGTGAAGGGTGTAAATAACCTGGGTTGGGAACCGTTTGACGGTAAATTATGGCAGCGCAATTTTTATGAGCATATTATCAGGACTGAAAGGTCTTATTATGAAATTTCGAATTATATCGTCAATAATCCAGCCCGGTGGAAGGAAGACCGATTTTATAGGGAATAGGGTTGTTTTATATCATTACCATAAATACGGTATCAAAATCTTCCGTTCCTCTGGATAATTCGGGAAATGTTCCCGGTACCACCGGCGGTTTGCAATGGCCCGTGGAATTAAATTGGCGCACGTCCAGACAAAAAATGCAAGCGCAGGTAAACTCCAGGTCAGCAGTGCAAAACCGCCCCACTCAATGAGCTCACCCAGCAAGTTGGGCGAGGCAACCAGTTTAAAAAGTCCGGATTGCGGTATTTTGTAGCTAGTTTCGCCTTTGCCGCGCAGGCGGATGAGGTAATAATCGGATTTCAAGTTGAGGGCCATTCCAGCGATGAAAAGGATAGCTCCGATGATAAACGCGGGCGACGAATACCATCCGGCAGGATAACGGGCTAAATGCCCGAACCAGGTGCCTAATAATACTCCGTTTACGGTATTGAACACCATAGCGGAGAACATAATGATCGCCGGCATTTTTTTGCCGCTGGTGCGGATGGCGAAGGGGTACACCAGGCTGCGATGCAGGTAGTGTATAAAAAATAAAGCCATCATTACCGTGGCCGGCGTATGCCAGTTAAACCGGCTAAAGGGTATCCGGCAGGCAAAAACCACCATTACGGTTAGTTCCATCAGCAGCCAGCCCAGCCGGTTACTGATCATCGGCCCCCAATTAGTGTTGCTGAAACGGCCGTACGGGGCTTCGCGGCGCAGCAGGTATGCGCCTGCGGCAATACCGGTTGCCATCCAGCAGGCGATAAACAAATTGTAATTGGTCAAGTTTATGGCGGCTTGTTTTATATTCCTAAATTAGCGATAAATACTACCCTTCTAAAATAGTAATAAATGACACGCGGATGGAAGCTATTACCGGCCCTTATTTTTTTGGTTTTTGCAGCACTGCAGGTACGGTCGCAAACTGATGCCGCCGACCGGATCACCGGCATTTGGCTGACCGAGCAAAAAGACGGTAGGATCCAGATATCGCGCACCGGCAATACCTACACCGGTAAACTGATATGGGGCAATTCTGTATTGGACAAGGACGGGAAACCCAAACACGATGTAAATAACCCCGACCCAAAACTGCGGCAGCGAACCTTACAGGGCATGGTGATGCTTACCGGGCTGGAGTATGAAGATGGCAAATGGCAAAGCGGTAAAATATACAACGGGCTTACCGGCAAAAGCTATAGCGTGGTGGTAACTATAAAAGGCAATATGCTGGAACTGCGTGGTTATATTGGTTTGCCGCTGTTTGGTAAAACGACGGTTTGGCAGCGGTTGGAATGAGCGTAAGGGACGCCCCTACGTTTTTTGGAAATAATTCTTCAGCAATTTGTGGAAATATCCTCCGGGCTGCATCTTTAAGCCAAAACCATTAACTTACCATCAATTATGCGCCCGCTCATTTTTACTTTATCCAAAAACCTTTTAGCCTTGTTTTTCCTGCTGCTGGTGCAAGCAGCGGCCGGCCAGGTTAGGGAAGATATTTTCGGCGAAACTAATATTGCCACGTTGGAGGAGCATATCCATAAAAAAGAAATGCTGCAGCAAATGCAGGTCGCGTTACTGGCGCTGAAATCAAAAGCCATCCGGGCTAACGACAATATTCAACTAGCCCGCAGCCTGTACGATCTGATGCAGATACGCGACCTGCGCACTGAAGACACCCTGTACTTCCGCAACAGCGCCTTTATGGATACCATTTTGAATGATCGGGGCGCGCCGGCCGCGTTGAAGGCAATTATGTACGTATTGCATGCGCGGCGCTTAAGTGATTTCGGCGCGCGGTATTTGAAATTTAATCAAGTCGCTTACAGGGTTAAAACACCGGCGACAGACTATGCTGTATTAAATAGCACCCTACGCGACAGTATAGAAAACAAGGACCTGGCCTCGGCATTAACGGCTTATGATTTTAACGGCAATGGGTCAAATTTACTTTGGCTGTCGTCAAACCCCGATATTTTTTTATTTACGCCGGCATTCCGGGATATTGTTATTGCCGAGGGTATTTACCAGGAGGTTAACAAGTTTCATAATTACCCTTATTCCGGAAAGTTAAAGAAGGAGTGGCCCTCCCTGAATTCGGTGGCATTTCGTAATATGCTGGATAGTATTTCGGCAACACCCGGCCCCGAAGCCGTAATTTTGAACCGTTACCGGCAATGGCTGCTGTTTCATACCGGTAACCCCGGCATACAATTGTTTATAGAGTCGCTGGCACGCAAATACCTTTACCTTTCCTCCGACCAGGATTCTACCAGTAAACAGGCCTATACGCAATACCTTGCCGAAAATATCGATTCGCCGTACCCGGAGTTTAAGGCGCACGCGGTTTACCAGCTGTGCCTGCTGTGGAATGAAGAAGGTAATAAATACGCTGATTTTTATTACAATTTTGGCTATAACCCGGAAGGTTTTTTTGCTAAACAGTACCAGTTTATGCCGGCCAAAGCGCTGCTACTGTATCAGCAGAATAAAGATTTAATAGCGCGCTTTCCCGTGCTGGGTCACGTACTCGACCTGATGCAGCACCAGATATTGAAAGCGGGAATCCGGGTAGAGATTGAAGATCCGTTTTTGCCGGGGGAAGAAATTCCGTTAAAGGCCATTTATAAAAACAGTGATACGCTGTTCTATAAGGTTGTGGCGCTGAACGCAGGCGAAAACTTTGGGGTTAGGCAGGGAATCGCTTCACCGGGAATAATAACAAAAAAAGCAATACAGGCCGGTAATTTTGCATTACCGTTGCCTGCTGATCATAATAATCACGCTGTTTATCTTAAACTGGCGGCGCTGCCAAAAGGGCGTTATTGCCTGTTATTCAGCAACAAGCAAATATTGGCTGGGAGGGATAATGTAAACGCAGTGGCGTTCAGGGTTACCCGGATAACCGCCATCAACAGTGATGAGCGCGTGTATGTGCTCGACCGGAAAACAGGAACGCCTTTGCCCGGCGCCGTTGTGAGCCTGGCCAGGAACCGGGTACCTGCAGACGGACGCGGACTGAAGGTAAATAGTAGGGGATATGTAAATATATCTGCTGAAAAAGCCGACAGCCTGACGATAGCATTCGCCGGCGATACCCTGGGGTATAAATTTAACGTCCACGACAATGACCTGTCAAATGAAGACACCTATGACAAAGATGAATACGACGACCTGGCCGATTTTTACGATGACAAATTAAGGATGCACATTTTTACCGACAGGGCGATTTACCGGCCCGGCCAAACGGTACAATATAAGATCATCTTTTTAACCCGTGACCCGGAAACAGGGGCGGCAATTTTATTTAACGGCAAAAATGTAAATGGATTTTTTAAAAATCGTTTAAAAAAGTGGATTAAAGAAAACAAGGCTGAAATTGAATTGAAGGATCCCTTCGGCCGCGCCGCCGATTCGGTGAAGATGAACGTGAATGACTTCGGGAGTTTTGCGGGCACCTTTACACTGCCAAAAAACGCCGCTACCGGTACGTGGCAAATCGGCGGAAAGCCGGAAACTGATGGCGAAAATACAGGTGATTTCAGCGTGGAGGAATACAAGCGCCCCACCATCGATCTGAGCATGGAAAAACAGCAAAAGCTGTTGAAACCGGGCCAGCCATTTGTCATCAAACTAAAGCTCCGCTCGCTAACAGGCGCTGAGCTTGGCAATATCCCGATTTCCTATTCGATTAGCAGGGGCGACAACTTGTATTCGGCAACCAATGGATCGTTTACCCCAATGACGAATAGCAAAGTAGCAGATACTACCGGGTACACCAACGCCGCCGGTGAATTGCTGATCGCTGTTAACGATACGTCGCTGATACATTTTCCTTTAACCGACGACAATATATTACGTTGTTACTATGAAGTAAAGGCGAAAGCAATTGATGCCACCGGGGAAAGCTCGGAAATAAATGAAAGCTTTCAAATATCCTCAAGGCCCATTAAAATAAGTATCAATACTTCCAAAATAATCGACAGGCGGTTGTTGCCGTCGTTCAATGTAAGCACCACGGCTGATTTTGAGGGCAGTATCGGCAGGCTGGTACACGTAAGGCTTTACCGGGTAACTGGTCCCGATGTACCAGTGTACGATCGTGCAGAGGTTGACCAATGGTATTACAATAAAGCCGATTGGAGCCTGTGGTTCAAAAAACCTGTGGTGGCCCCGGCATCCGCTGAACGGCGTAGTTTGTTGCTTGATACCATGGTCAACACCGCCACAGATTCAAAAATATTGTTGACCAAAGAAAAACTAACCGTCGGGTTTTATGAATTGACCGCCGTTTGCAGGGATGGCGAACAGATTACCGGTCAATCCGATTATAGTTTTAAAGTGTTCGACAGCGCGACTAAGGAATTACCGGGCGATGACAACATGGATTACATGCCTTTTAATTCGGCGAAAGCAGGCGAATCGATCACCTGGTATACCTCTGCTGACAACAGCAGCTACACCATCTGCCAGGCGCTTTATGAGGCCGGGAACAAAAAAAGGAAGGTAAAGAACGTGTACAGCGAGTTAACGGAAGAAAAAGGTTTGCGCCGCTGGGATTACCAGGTGCCCTCCGATGCAGTTGGCAATATTGTTTTAACACGGGTGTCGGTGTATGATAATTATATCAGCAAGCTGCAAAAAACAATTTATCTAAGCCAGGCCCCGAAAGATCCGCCTAATATCATTATCGAAAAATATCGAAAAGTGATGGCGCCCGGCGCCAGCGAAACTTTCACGCTTTCGGTGAAGACAAAGGACGAAAATGTTGCCGCAGAACTGCTTACCACGCTTTACGATGCGTCATTAGAAAAACTTGAAAAACTGAGGTGGACCGTCCCCGATGACCGCTATGACCGCACCTATTTGAATACGGACTGGAATTTTTCGTTAAGATCAGACGAGATAGCCGGCGACTACGGGCAAAGTCAACCGCAACCCTTATTTAATAATATGGGAAAAAACGACGATGGTTACGACGAGGGACGCCTTGAGGGAAAGGCTGCAGGCGTTAACATCACAAGCGCTGACGGCCTTAACGAGGTGGTAGTTACGGGATACCAAACACAACTTAAAAAAGATATCACCGGTAGCGTGTCGACCGTGATGATAAGGGGTATTAGCAATTTAAACGATTACAAACAGCCGCTGATCGTACTTGATGGCGTGCCATTCGATGGAGATTTGAGTAAAATACCGGTGCAAGCCATTACGCAGGGGCTGATACTGAAAGGCGCCGATGCAGCGGGAATTTACGGATCGCGGGGGGCTCAGGGTGTATTGATCCTCAGCACCAAAGGCCCGATAATTTTGCCGAAGGTGGATGAAGAGCCAGTCATCAAGATCCGTAAAAACTTTAACGAAACGGCTTTCTTTTTTCCGCAGGTGCACGCGGATGCCGATGGTTATTACCGGTTCAGCTTTACCATGCCCGAAACGGCTACCGAGTGGAACTGGAAGATTTTGGCGCACACGAAGGATGTACGTTTTGCTTATGTAGAGCGAAAACTGCAAACCCGCATGAACCTGATGGTGCAGCCTGATATGCCCCGGTTTTTATACCAGGGCGATCATTTGAAACTGGAAAGCAGGATCAGCAACCTGGATACCCTGGCGATAAGCGGCAATGTTACTTGTAAAATTGAGGATGCGGTAACCGGGCAGGATTTAACGGGTTTATTGGTTGCTAATGCTAAACAAACTTTCAGCCTTGCCAAAAAAAGCACCGGCGCGGCTGCCTTTTGGTTGGAGGTGCCGGAGGGGCAAACGAATCCATTAAAAGTTGTGATCACGGTAGCGGGACCAGGTGCATCTGACGGGGAAGAGCATACGCTGCCGGTTTTGTCGACTAAAGTGTTCACCCGGCAAAGCGTGGCGGTGCATTTTACGGATGCGCCTTCGTTAACCGTTCCTGCTGTTAAGTTACCTGCCGATGCCGACCTGTATGGTATAGGGCTTTCCATACAGCAAAAACCGCAGGCTTCGCTTGTTAACGCGTTGCCCTGGCTGGCCAATTACTCCTACGATTGCGCCGAACAAACGTTTAATAAACTACGGGCAAAAGTGGCCGCCATCCGCTTAATGAAAACAGATACTATCGCGCAGCGTCAATATAAAAAGGCGTTGCAAGCAGGTGGCAACGAGCCGGTTAAAGAAGGGATTCTGCCGGATGAACTGGCGGAAGCGGCGACGCCATGGTTAAACCTGGGTGATCAGTCAAAAAAAGCAGAAAAGCAGTTGCTTCATTTGTTAGATACCATTAATACCGGGCTTGAGATTGACCAGCACCTGGAAAAATTATACAAACTGCAGCAAACCGATGGCGGCCTGGCCTGGTTTGACGGGGGGCAAAGCAACGACTATATTTCGGCATATGTACTGGCGGGTTTTGGGCAATTAAGGCGATTGGGCTGGAAACCGGGATCGAATACCGTTACCCGGCAGGATGCTTTCATATTCCGATTGGTAAAATACTGCGAGGCCCAGATAACGCAATCAAAAACCGGCGATTATGACCCTTTTGATATTTATGCCTTGTCCTATTGGCGGGGTATCATAGATAAACCGACCGCATTCGCCGCTAAAATTGATTCGTTATTAGCTGATGGGTGGCAACATGCCGGCGCCGAGAGCTTACAGCAACAGGCATTGCTAGTCATTAATACTTTCAGGTTTAACGACCCGGGCAGCGTCATCTATAAAAAGGCGGAGCAGCAGCTCACGGACATCCGGCAACTGGCGATAGAAGACGCCGAAAATGGTTTGCGCTGGAAGGATATTGCAGATGCTGAAGATATGGGAGAGTCGGCCGAAGAGACGATGGCCTTAATTGCGGAAGCCTTTGAAACTGGCGGAAATTATTCGGCCATCAATTCGGGCATCATCAAATGGCTGCTTACGACCAAACAGGATCAGCACTGGCAAACCACCAAAGCCACTGCATCCGCCATTGATATGCTGCAAAGAGAAAAAGGCAGCGCCATTGGCGAAGACAAAGCCTTTAGCGCCGACGCTGACGGGAAACCACTGACTGTTTCGGATGGCCTGCTCGACGGTGTGCCTGCTGCGTTTGCGGCTATGCGGCAAGCTCCGGCGGCCATCAACCTAACGCAGCGAGGTAAAAACGCAAATGGGGCGGTTTCCTGGTACTATTTCGCCCGGCCCGATCAACAGGATACTTTAAACAAGGCGATCAGGGTCAAAAAGCAGTATTACCGTTATAACAAAGATGGCAGCCTCGCGGAGCTGAAATCCGCCGATTCGCTGAAGGTTGGCGACGACATACAGGTTAAATTGACGATCGAAACGGCATCGCGGCTGAAGTTTGTTCATATCAGCGACCCGCGTGCGGCAGCATTTGAGCCTAAAGAAAACAAAAGCGGTTACCAATACGCCGCCGGCATCAGCTACTACCAGTCAATAAAAGACACCGGCCTGGAGCTGTTTGCCGAGTCGGTTCCGCGTGGGATTACGTCGATAAATTACGACCTGGTGGTAGCGATGGGCGGAAGTTTTGCGTGCGGCCCTGCGCATTTGCAATGCATGTACCAGCCGTCGGCGGCAGCATATAGTAATACCAGCGCGTTTATAACGAAATAACCAAATGCACGATTTAACGAAAATGCAGGCGTAACCAATAAATGGACCGCTTGTAGGGGCACCCCTTGTGGGTGCCCTGTAACCAAAAAATGATGGACGGGCCACGCGTATAAGGAGGGTCGCCCGGGCACATGAGGGCAACCACAAGGGTGCCCCAACGGAGGATTATTTAAAGCCTTTGGTTAAATGGTATCTTTAGTATAAACACCCGTTTTAGTTAGCCTGGCGTGATCCATGTAGTCGTCTTCTTCCGGCTGAAATTTAACGCTTAACCTTTGCGTATTGGCGGCCAGAAAGCCGATCCAAAACAACAACACCGGCATTACTACATCCAGCTGACGGGGATAGGCGCTCAGCGCGCCGCTTAGCAGCAAATAAATGGCGGTAATAAATAATGAAAATTTAACAGGCCAAATCATCCGGCGCCAATTAACAACAGTGCTGATCAGCCCGATGGCGGCGGCCCAGAGAATTAAGGAACCGCGCAGGATGTTGCCCACTATTGCGCCATCCTGGTACGAGTAAGAATAGGGAAAATTGAACAGCATGCGTGCGCAGTTGTAATAATAGTTTTGGGCAAATTTTAGCGGATGCTGTTTAATGTTTCGAAATGCGGCTTGCTTAAAAAGTTCGTCCTGTTGCAATTCATCATGCTTCAGGATGAAAGCCATTTCTTTGCCGTGATTTTTTTTCAAAATGGCTTCGGTTTCTGCCGACTTGAATGACATCGGGTACTGGTGGTTATTGAGTTCGGGCAGCTTCCAATCGCCGTATTCATTATCGTAAGGGCTGCTCATCCAGTACAAGCTCATGCCACCGGAATCGCCCCAATACAAAACCTTGCCGGTGAGGTGATAGGTGTAGTTCAGCCAGGGCAAAGCAACCGCAAATGCGATGGTGAGAATATACACGGGTCGCCAATAATGTGCCTTGTGTTTCCGCACCAGCATTAAAAACAAAAAGACTGCCAACCCAACAAGCAGCACATAGCCAAATATTACTTTAGTAAGGATTAGGTAGCCAAAAACCAGGCCCGACAGCAGGCCGTGCCTGGCGCTGTTGCGGGTGAAGCAAAGCGTGAGGGTATAGATAAGCGACGACACCAGGAACCCGGTAAAAGCCTCGGTATACAATATAGGCAGGATAGAGAGGTTGTTTGGATAAAGCGCCAGCAAAAGGCTAAACACCAATGCTATTTTTTGATTGGCGATAATTTTAAGCGCTTTGTATAAAAACACCACCGCCAAATACTGAAAAATGGCATTCAGCAGCGTGATATAAAGCGCATGAATATGCAGGGCCATAAATGGCGCAATGACCAGCGGGTACCCGGGGCCGTTCCATAAATTGATGTGCGGGGGCGGGGGCGAGTAGTAGCCATGCAAAATTCCCCAGGCAAAATCAGCATACCTAATCTCGTCGCCATATAACGTGGGCCATTTATTTATAATAATTATATAGGCATAGAAGAACAGAAACGGCAGAAAGATAAAATAAGGATTACGCAAAAGTTTCTTAAGCATGGCAAGCCGGATGGAGCACTAAAAGTACGGAAAAATCCCCCGCTTGCAAAAATCCTGTGAGGCGGGACAATCGCGTCAATTAATAATCGACGTTTGATCCTAAGTCGAAAGTCTTGAGCCCCAAGTCAAAAAAAAACGCAAAATTTACTAAAGACTTTCCTCTATTGGCTTGAGACTATTTTAGGCGTTCTACAAGCCCGATTGTTACCTCATCGCCCGCTTCCTTGCCTATCAGTTCCCGCAGATTGGCTTTAATGGGCAATTTATGATTCCCGTCACCCAGGGCCATAAATGAGCTTTGGAAGGGATGACCATCAACGGTTGCCCGTACTTTTACCAGTCCGCGGGTTTTGAAAAAGGCCGCAGATTCGGGCCAGATCACGTAGGTCCAGCCGCCCTTACTGGCGCTTTTCAACAGTGTTGTGGTAAATTGTTTATCTAACAGGCTCATTGTCTATTAACAGGGATGGGGCTCAAAAAACGGTCATTGTCAATCAGCACCGGCCGTAAATGACCGGGATTTTGAACGATAATTGCCGGTTTACCTTTGTACATAACTACTTTGCCGGTCACGGTAACATCCTTACCGTCATAATCCACCTCTGGTTTTCCCCTGAATTTATGCTTGTCCGATCCGGGGATCATAACGATAAGTTCCGGGTTGGGGTGATCATCGCCAATATCCAGTAAGATTGCATTTGACGATGCAATTAATTTTCCGCCGAATACCCTGGCACACACCGTTACCGTTTGGCCCAGATGTTTGCCAACTTTCGCGGCAGCGACTGTGGTCTGGGCAGCCGAGGTGCCGGCAAGCAGCAACAGTAATAGGGCAGCAGTTATAAGGTTTTTCATAATTAAAGGTAATAAGTATTTTCCGGTAATTTAAAAGATGCTTCGGTTTTTTTAACTTGAAATAACCAAGGTTAATACCCACATTTACTTAATGAAACCAAATGAACTTGTTGGATTGATGACCGCACTTACGTCGGCGCCGTTTATACTTTTTGCTTGGCTTATAAAGTACCGCAAAATGGTAAACCTGATCGCCGGGTACGACGAAAAACGCTTCCCCGATACGGAAGGTTTAGCAAATTCGGTGGGAGGTACCTTCCTTAAAACAGGACTTGCAGGGCTTGTGCTGGCAGCGGCTATAATATTTCTTCCGCAATATTTGATACCGTTAGTGATACTTTTTTCATTAACTATTTTAGGCGGCGCGATAATGGGATCGGTTGGCGTTTATAAATACAAGTTAAAGGATCAATAATATAAACATGCGACTAAAGGGTATAAGGCATGTATTTTTTTCAACGCTAATTTTCTGCGGGCTTTGGTGTACCCAAAAGTTGCAGGCGCAAAACCATCGGATTGTTATGCTGACTGAAAACAGTACCGGTAAAACACTGATCATCAATAGAGGGCAGTTATTGATGCTAACACTCCCCGACCATATTGACGGAGGCTACCGGTTTGATAGCATTCAATATTTGCCATCTATAATCACTTTGCAGAAACATACAGCCAACCCGCCTCCATTCGGCAGCCTGGTAGGGCGCTCGGGCAAAGGCACCTGGCAGTTTATTGCCCGGGCGGCCGGTCACTCAATCATAAAAGTTGCCGCTACCCGGCCCTGGAAGGGCGGCGGAACAGTTATAGTTTTTAAAGATGAAATTATCGTCAGATAGTCTTTAAATTACAGATTAATAATTACCCGGGAAGCTTGCCTGGCAGTTGCCACTTCTAATAAAAGTTTTCAAAAATATTCCGGCGCCTGCAGGTAATTCGATATAGCAGGAGTGTGCTCTTCGAATGGTATGTCTCGCAAGGCCACTCGTTTGTCAATTAGATGTAACATGTTTTTTACATGGAATTGGGGAAAAACACTGCTTTTGAGCCATTATGAGTTAGATTAGCGCTCATTTCCATACAATTGCGCCACCACCCTGGCTATTTTTTGCCAATTTCAACAGAAAACAATAAAATCCCGGCTTTAAATTGAACTAATAACATTTTTATAACCATTTTATGTTGTTTTTTTAAAAGTTATAGGTATTTCGCCGCTCCCGGTTTTTTTTATGAATTATGTGTTGACAAATTATTAATTATTATATTGCTGGTATGAATACTGTATAAATCAACTATTGCAAACTATTAACTATTAAATAAAATAAAAAGCAAACAAATGAAAAGAAAACTCAAACTAACAGCACTTCTTTCTTCCGCTGCTTCAATGCTTTTGATTTACGGATGTTCAAAAGACCAGGTTAAACCAGCAAGCACAGCAGCCGACCAAACCGTAGCCACATTGCCTGCAACACATGACGGATTGCATGTTTATGGCTTGCTGCAAACCCCTGAGTCTGAGTGGTCAGCAGCGCCTGTGTACAACGCAGCCCAATTTGCATTGGATCATCATCAATTGGATGCTTTAAAATTATCAGGTCCGGTGGTTACGCTATCTTCACCGGCCGTACGCGACCAGGGCCAGATCGGTTCATGTACCGGTTTTGCAGGCACTGAAGCTTATGAAATCACCTATAGCTATACCCATGGTGCTTACCCGCCGATAATGAGCCCTGCATTCCTTTATTACCAGGAAAGGGTACATATCGAAGGTTACAGAATTACCCAGGACCCGGGCGCGGATATGATCAATATCGGACAGGCTTTGGAAAAATACGGTATCTGCACTGAAGCATTGATGCCATATCCAAACCCTGCAGCACCTTCAACAACGGCGTTCAAAACTGCACCCACCTCGGCTGCAATTTCCAATGCACTTGGCTATGAGGCATCTACCGCCACGTTGATCAACCAGGGCGATACTGCTGCGGTAAAAAACTGTTTGCGTAACAGCGTACCAGTTTATTTCGGCTTTAATGTTTATGATAATACGAGGACCTATCAATATTTTGAAAATTTAAACACAACAAGCTATACCTACAACCCGCTTACCAGCAGTGGCGCACTTGCAAAGGGCGTATCGTTATTGGGGGGCCATGCTAACGTTATAATTGGTTATAGTGATACCCAGCAAGCTTTCTGGGTTGAAAACTCGTGGAGCACTTCATGGGGCAACAAGGGTTACTATTGGTTACCTTACTCAGTATTCCAGAGTTCGAAAATAGTTCCTGCGGGGAATGCTTATTATATGACTGTTAAATAATTTAAGGACCTCCGGGACAAAAAGTGGCATAATTTTAAAATGTCATACTGATAATCTCTATAACAAAAAAGCGAAAGCCCCTGATATCAGGGGCTTTCGCTTTTTAAAGTCATTTTCTATTCAACCATTATCCGGTGCGATGCCAGTTGAAGAATTGCGCCAACGGTGCTGACGCCTTTAAGGCGTTAGCTTATATTCCGAACCTGGTCTTGTACAGAAAGCCGGAAAGTATGGCGAATAATATTATTGTGTCTTTTTGCCGTAGTGGCTAACGTAAAAGAATACAGCGCCTACGAAAGTGGTGAGTATCCCGATAAATAATGGCCATTCTGCCGTCATTACGCCGTTGCGGTCAATAGCAACAGGTGCCGAGTCAACCGGATCGGTTTCAGGACGGTAATAAATGATCAGGCCGATGGTTATCGCTACGCCGACAATAAAGATAAGTATGCTAAGTTTTTTCATTGTAAAACTGCTAACAACTCCGATGCTGTTAAATTGGCTGTAAAGGTAGAAAATTTTGCAAATTTTAATTGAATTTTTATCCCTTAATTTGAAAAGGAAGATTCAACTCACCAACCCTTAGTTACAACGTTATGGAAAGAAGAGACTTTATAAAGCAGAGCTCGGTCGTAGCCGCAGGCCTGACTATTTTACCCGCAGGCAGCCTTTTTAGCCGCAACAAAGACAAAGTAAGGTTAGGCTATATCGGCGTTGGGCTGAGGGGGCGGAGCCATATTGGCGAAGGTTTGCTGCGCGATGACGTGGATATTGTTGCTGTTTGCGATACCCAGGAAAGTTCATTGCAGTATTGTCGCGAACAGTTCAATAAAGCGGGCAAACCCATGCCGCAGGAATATACCGGCGGGCCGGATGCATACAAAAGGCTGCTCGACAGGAAAGATATTGATGCCGTGATCATAGCCACGCCCTGGCAGTTTCATCACCCGCAAGCCATCGACGCGATGAAAGCGGGTAAGTACGTAGGCTGCGAGGTGATAGCCGGTCTATCTGTGGATGACCACTGGGACCTTGTCCATACCTCTGAAGCCACCGGCATGCCTTATATGACCCTGGAGAATGTTTGCTACAGGCGTGACGTTATGGCTGTTTTGAATATGGTGCGACAGGGCCTTTTTGGCGAAATGATCCATTATGAAGGCGGATACCAGCATAACCTGCGCGATGTTTTATTTAACGACGGCAAGCATTTTTACGGTCACGGCGTTGAGTTTGGGCCGAATGCATTAAGCGAGGCGCAATGGCGCACCCAGTTCAACATTGACCGTAACGCCGATCTCTATCCAACGCACGGCGTCGGCCCGCTGATGCACTATGCGGATATTAATTATGGCAACCGCTTTACCAACCTGGTGTCCTTCAGTTCAAAGGCAAGGGGCCTTGCCGCTTATGTGGAGGAAATGGCTCCCGGCAATAAAAATGCAAAGATCAACTACAAAAATGGCGATGTCATTACAACAATGATCAATTGCGCTAACGGCGAAACGATACTGCTATCACATGATACACACCTGCCGCGGCCGTATTCGCTGGGCTTCCGGGTACAGGGCACCAAAGGGTTATGGATGGATGTGGCAAATAGCCTGTATATCGAACATCAGTCAAAAAAAGATGATGAATGGGACCTGGTGGATGATTGGTTTAAAAAATACGATCACCCTCTTTGGAAAAAATATGAGGCCAATGCTGAAGGCGCAGGCCATGGCGGGATGGATTGGTTTGTGTTCAACGCTTTTGTGCAGGCTGTTAAACAAGGCCGTCAAACACCCATTGATGTTTATGATTCAGTAACGATGAGCGTGATAACGCCATTATCGGAAAAATCGATCGCTGATGGCAACACCCCGCAGACTTTTCCCGACTTTACCAAAGGCAAATGGAAGGACCGTAAAAATTCTTTTGCACTGGATGACAGCGGGTTCTAACACAACCTAAAACTAAAAAACGTCCGGCACGTATAAAGGTAAGTAACATTTTTGCCTTTTATGCATCCAGAGATCGACGACATATTAATCAATTTAGACCCGGAATACCCGATTCCATCTTCCGTTGTGCTAAAAAACGCCGAAAGCATCCTGAATTATATGGATGATATCTATGTGGAAAGGCGCGGAAAGTTTGAACATACACCTGCCGAGAGCCTTTATATTATGTGGGCCGTAGAAGGCCTGGAGTTTCATATCGAATGCCTCAAAAACGGCCTCATCCTTTATACTTTCCGCAGGGGACGGTTGGGCAAACTTTACGGCTCCGGTACCATCCGGGAGTTTATGCTAGTGCTGCAAGGCTATTTATTAGCAGGCATCTACTGATAATAATAGTCCCACTTTTTCTTGTGATTTGTAAATAATTCGGGCTAACTTAGCTTATTCTGCCATATAGCTTAAGTTATTTTTAGAAATGTCAGTTGCAGCTTCTTTCCGCCATGAGATCGGACTTCCGTCCGGGCAGTTATCGGGATTACCGCCTTTCGGACTAATCTATAAACCATTTATTTAACCGCCGAAGTATGCTTTTTGCGCGGAAAGTTGTTCTTACGGTGTTGGCGGCAATATTAAGCGCTTACTGCCTGGCACAGCCGGATGGTCAAAGTTCAACCGATACCCTGGAAACACGCGTTAAATTCGCGCTGCTAACCTATTACAAAAAGTATCCCGCTGAAAAACTATTTGCACATCTTAACCAGGACGTTTATAGCAGCGGCGAAACGCTATGGTATAAAATTTATGCCATGGCCTACGGCAAGCCCTCGCCGTTAAGCAGGGTTGTTTATGTGCAGTTAACCGATACCGCTGGAAATGTCATTGCACAAAACAAGCTGCCAATGGCTGAAGGCAAAGCACACGGTGATATAAGCATCGGCCCAAAACTGAAAAGCGGCTGGTATAAATTCAGCGCATTTACTTCGTGGATGATGAATTTTGACCGTCAATCGTATTTTAATCAAAAAATATATATTCATAACTCATCGACGCCGGGGGCTTTTGCAGGCGAAAAAGAGGTGATTGAGAAGAACTATCATATCGCTTTTTTTCCGGAAGGGGGCGACCTGGTAAGCGGCAGCGAGGTCCGTGTCGCGTTCAAAGCTTTTGGCGATGACGGTTTGCCAGCCCGGGTAGAAGGCATTGTGAAAGACAATACCGGCAAACCGGTTGCAAACCTGGTGACTGTTCATGACGGGATGGGCGAATTTACTATTGAGCCTACGACCGGAAATTCCTATTCGGCGGAAGTAAAGTGGCCGGATGCAACCCGGCAGGTCATAAAACTGCCCGTGGTAAAGGCCGAAGAAATTTCCCTGCAAGCCGACCAATACCCCAGCTCGATTAAATTGCAAATAGCGTTATCGGGTGCCCAATCGGGCAACCAAAACTTTTTACTTGCCGCAGTACAAAATAGTGGCGTTGTCAGCAGTTATCCGATACCGGTAACGAGAGGATTTAATGAGTTTAATTTGCCGAAAACGCCCTTTTCGACCGGGATCCTAAGGCTTACTTTATTCGACGACCAGGGGATTCCGGTATCCGAAAGATTATTGTTCATCAACAAACACGACCTAAAAACTTCAGCTTTGACGGCAGACACGTTGTCATTCGCTCCGCATGCTGTAAATTCCTTTTCCATCACCGCAAAAGACGATGCCGGTAAGCCGGTGCAGGGAAATTTCTCCGTGGCAGTAACAGACGGGGATGCATTTACATATGCTATGAGCCAAAACATTTACTCAGCCCTGCTGCTGAGCCCCGAATTAAAAGGAGAAACTTACAACCCTGGGTATTATTTCAAAAATGAAAGCGATACACTTGCACAGGAGCTCGACCTGGTAATGCTGACGAACGGCTGGCGGCATTTTTCGTGGCAAAAAATTTTGAATAAGGAAAATTACACCATCAGGTATCCGGTCGAGCATTCTATTTATATTGCGGGCAGCGTTGCCGGCAGTAGCACAAAAAATGACGGGGAACTTAATGTTAAACTGATGGTCTTTAATCATGATTCGACCAAATTTGTGGGCTACGCCGTGCCCGATACGTCAGGTACCTTTATACTAAAAAATTTCAACCACCAGGGCCCTTCGGATATATACATTCAAACCGCTGATAAAAAGGATCGTACCAAGGGTATGAATGTGAAATTATTTAACACACTCGATGATAGTTTAAAACGTGTTACGTCTGAACCTTTTTCGGAGCATGCGTTTCCGGCGATTACCGGATATTTTATCGCGCGGACCCAAGCTGAAGCAAGAATGCGTGATACCGCAAACATTATCATGCTAAAAACAGTAGCCGTAAAAGCAAAGAAAATTACCCCGACTGAAAAGCTCATTGCCGAACATGTTTCACCGGGTCATGAGGCCGACCGGGAATTTACGCTGGATCTCGTCAACTATCCAACGGTAAACATCGGGCTGATCAATTATATAAAAGGCCGCTTTCCCGGTTTAATGATCGTTGGAGATGACACCCGGCCGCAATTTCTTTACCGTGGAGGAAATAGCCTTAACGGAGCGCCGGCATCACTGGCCCAGAGTGTTGTACAACAACAGCAAAGCGATATGGGCCAGGACAACGCGTTTCTGCCTTATTTTTATCTGAATGACGCGCCCGTAGAGTATATGGACGTAAAAGATATTTCGTTGGTGGAAATTGCATTGATCCGTTTTATGCCGCCACCGGTGTGGTTTGCTCCCTACAACGGCGGCAACGCCGGGGCATTAATGATCTATACCAAAAAGCAATCCGACGAAATAAAACAGATGGCGGGTATATCTTCGCAATACGATCATTATATTTTTAACGGTTACAGCATTACCCGCGAGTTTGCGCAACCAGATTACAACAAATTAAAACAATCAGGACTGTTGGATGATCGAATTACCCTTTACTGGAACCACGACCTTGAAACAGATGCAAATGGTGTGTTAAAGTTCAAATTCAATAATAATGATATCACCAAAAAATACCGCATAATTATCCAGGGGATGGATAGTAAGGGCCGGTTAATGTATATCCAAAAGGATTTTCAGTAAAATTGAGGAGTTTTAATTTAAACTTTCTACCCCGCACTACTTCGTGTTCCATTTAAACCATTTAATGCCCAAAAAGGTAAATACAATGGTATAACCGATGGTGACCAAAAGGGCCGTGGAGGTATCGGCATTCCATTTCGCTGGTTCCATGCCCGCCGATAATATAGTTTTCACTGCCCCGTAAGGCGATAATTTTACGATGTTGACCCACACTTCACCCAGCCGTTTTAAATAAAGCTCGCCAAGCATGCCAACCAAAATAAAAGCCAGGTAAACAAGGCGTGTAGTTGAATTAACCGTTTCGGGATTCTTAATATAGCCCACTATCATTTGTCCAAGGCTGAGCGAAACTGACCCGCCAAGAATAGCGGTTACGTAAGTAATAATATAACCGCCCGGCGTTAATTCAATGCCGTCGTAATTGTATCCGATAATAAAAACAGCTGTAGTGATCAAAAATATCATAGCCAGTTGCACCAGCAAACGGCTGATCATGATAGCCCAGGATGGAACCGGCGCCACCCGAAGGCGTTGGAAAATGCCTTTGTCCCGGTCGCGTGCAACAGTATTCGCATAACCCATTAAACCCGAAGCGAAAAGGCCGATGGTAATACTGTTTGACAAAATAAACGGGCCGCCGAAGGTACTGATCATGGCTTTCCAGGTCATTAAAATAATTACCGGTACAATAAGCGTTAGTATAACCGCGCGCCGGTTGCGCCACTGCGTGGTAAAATCCGCTCTTAAAAGCGATGAAAGTACAGCGGATGTTTTGGGTATTAAAGTTTCCATTTTAAGTAATGAATTGGTGATTTGGGGATTGAAAAATCCTTCCTGCTATGAACCATGAACTATGAACCATGAACTAACGCAACTATTCCCTTATTTCTTTCCCGGTTAAAGCGATAAAAACATCCTCGAGGGTTACCCTGCCCCGGCGCGAAACGGCGATTACTTCCGGTTCGTTTTTATGTTTTTCGATTAATGCCTGTGGCGTATCGATCTCGATAATTTTTCCGTGATCGATAATGGCTATCCTATCGCAGACCGATTCCGCCTCTTCCATCGAGTGCGTGGTAAGCAAAATGGCATGGCCTTTTTCGCGTATGGCTTCGATGCGTTCCCAAAGCTGCCGGCGCGACTGCGGGTCGAGGCCGGTAGTGGGCTCGTCCAATAGCACCAGTCTTGGATTGTGAATGGTGGCGATCACCAGCGAAACCCTTTGCTGCTGGCCGCCTGAAAGCTCCCCGAATTTTTTTTGCGCCTGGTCTTCCAGGTTGATGTTGCGCAGTATCGCCAACAGGTCATTCTTGTTCAGTTTCAAGCCATAGACGCCGGCATAGAGCTGCAATACTTCAATAACATACAATTCGGCCTGGAAGCTGGTGGATTGCAGTTGCACCCCCAGCGAAGCGCGTGCATGCAACGGCTTTTCCTGCGCGCTATAGCCGTCGACCATGATTGTGCCTGATTGTGGCTTTAACAGGCCTTCGATTGCGCTTAACGTGCTGGTCTTTCCGGCGCCATTTGGCCCCAGTAGTCCGAATATCTCGCCTTTACGGACATCAAAAGAAACATCTTTTACCGCCTGGAAATTGCCGTAGCTTACATTAAGGCCGGCAACGGTTAAAATGTTGGTATCAGTCATCTTTCGTTTTTGTTTAGATTGAAATGCCGGCGGTAAGTTACGAACAGGCACGCTAATCTAAATATTATTCTCCGCAAAATATGCGGTGAATAGGAGCTTTATTCTCCGCATATTAAAAGAGCGCACCTTCAAAACCTGATTGCATCCGTATCTGGCGGGGCATGCCCCAGCAAACGGCACATTGTCATCATTTGCCCTTTGTGGTGAAATTCATGCGTAGTAACGTGTGTAAAAAGCTGCAGAGGCGTAACGCTCACCTCACCGGCGCGGTTATGGACGCCGTTGACGGGCATATCCAATTCGGATTCAAAATTTTCGAGGAACAAACCTACGATTTCATCCACTTTGCCATATAGCCCGCGAATCATATCAACGGTTTTGAAATCCTCGTTATGTATCGTTTTTTTGGGTTGTTTTAAGGCAAAATAGGCGAGCCAGTTCAAATAGCAATCTGCGTTGTGCACAAGGAAATATCGGATAACCTGGCCTTCGAAAGCAGGCACAGGCGTATGCATATCTTCGCCGACCTCCGTTTCAATAAAATTCAAAACGGCATTTCGCGAGCTGTGGATAAATTCGTACTGTTTCAGGAGTAAATTGGCGGTCATCACAATTGTAGAGTTTATTATGAATCATAGCTTAATCGAAAGTTGCAATTGGCCGCCTAGTCCATCTTCAATTATTTTCCTCAAAGTTGACACACGAACATCTTTCACATCATTTTCCACCTTTGAAATATATGCTTTTGTAGTACCGCACTTGTCTGCTAATTCCGTTTGAGTAAGCCCTTTTGCAATTCTTGCTTGGTGGATCAGGGCGCCCAATTTAAACTCTTCATACCCTTGCTCAAACTTTTCTCTTTTAGATGTTCCCCTTTTGCCATATTCTCTATCGATGAATTCATCGAGTGTAAGTAAATTATCGCTTTTCTTCATAGTAAATTCCTTTTATTTTTAATGCCTTCTCAATTTCCTGCTTCGGTGTCTTTTGCGTTTTCTTTTGAAAGCCATTCATCAAAACGACGAGCTTCCCTTCGTCGAAAAAGCAAAATATTCTAAAAATATCGCTACCTGATTGAATTCTGATCTCAAACAACCCGGACGTACCTTCTATGTGTTTTAAATAAATTTCAGGCACATGCTGAACTTCCTCTAGCAAGCGTAAAGTCCAGGTTATTTTGTCTTTTACCTTCTGACGTTGCTGTGCAAAGAATTCAGAAAAATAGTCTTTATAAGTAATTACCGTTCTGAATTTTTCATTGCTCATAAACACTACAAATATAGAAAAAGTTGCCCATTAGAGCAACTTTTCAAATGAATAAGGCAAAATTGTAATTACAACCTCACTCCCCTCAAAAACTCTACAATCCCCATTTGTTTTTTTCCTTCCAACTGAACTTCGGTCAGGCTAACAAAGCCGTCCGGCGTGGCAAACTTTAAATAGGTTTTACCATCAGTAATGTAGTTGCCTGCTTGTACGTCCGGCCCCCCATGCTCAAATTCCGAGCGGTATATTTTAAGGTTTTTGCCATTAAGGGTAGTATATGCGGTCGGCACCGGGCTTAGGCCCCTGATCTTATTATAAATGACTTCGGCCGGCTGATTCCAGTCGATCTCACCATCTTCTTTAAATAGCTTAGGTGCATGACGCAGTTCAACCCCTTCGGCCAGTTGCGATTGGGGGTGTTCGTTATACCGGCCGCTTTCAACGCCTTTTACCGTTTTTACCAGCAGGCCGGCGCCTTTGTACATCAGGCGGTCATGCAGCTCGCCGGCTGTTTCATGGCCGGTAAGGGTGACCTTTTCGGTAAACAGGATATTGCCGGTATCAATTTCGTGCCGGAGGAAAAAGGTGGTTACGCCGCTTTCCTTTTCGCCGTTGATGAGCACCCAGTTAATGGGCGCCGCGCCTCGGTATTGGGGCAGGAGCGAAGCATGGAGGTTTATGGTTCCCCTCGCGGGCATGTTCCAAACCACTTCGGGCAACATGCGGAAAGCGACAACTACCTGCAATTCGGCTCCAAATGATTTCAACTGCTCCAGGAATTCAGGATCTTTGAGCTTAAGCGGCTGTAATACCGGGATGCCATTGGCGACCGCGTATTGCTTAACTGCTGACTCATTCATTTTTTGCCCGCGCCCTGCCGGTTTATCCGGGGCAGTCACCACGGCCACGATGTCGCATCCGGCGGTAACCAGTTCATCTAAAGAAGGAACAGCAAACTGGGGGGTGCCCATAAAAACAATTCTCATAGCAACACTTTTATTCTAAAATTTCTTCTGTACAACCTAAACAGCGCAGAATTTTACCGCAAAGAATACAAAGGAGAAGAGGCGAAGGCCACAATGCTTTAATCGTTTCTCAGTTTTTTCGCTGTGTACTCCGCGCCTTCTTTCCGGCCCCTTGTGTTTAAATTTAATTTTTAAGCCGAAACATAAAGCCTTTGATTTAGTCAAACCCCTAAATCCCTAAATTCCCCTACGGGTACAACAAATACTTCTTCCGCATTTCCTTATAGTTGCCCAGGGCCGGTTCCCAGCTTTTCCGTATCTCATCTTCGCCTACGCCCTGTTCAATTTGTTTCCTAAGTTGATCTGTCCCGGCCAGCTTTGTAAAATAAGCACTAAAAAAATGCGGCTTATCCGGGAAAGCTTTGTATAGCGTTATGAGCCAGGTCAAATTTAACTCCCTGTTTGATCGGAAGATACTCGTATTGTAATCTTTAAGATCGATGCCATAACAAACTTTGTCTTTTTGCGGCGGAGCGTCGCTCATGCCGGGGATGCTTTTTGGGATGAACGAGTAGCTATATTTGCCCGCTAAAGTAGGATCGCCAATCTCTAAAAATGGCGTCATGGTGCCGCGTCCTAAACTAAGTGTTGTGCCTTCAAACAAACATACCGAAGGATACAGCAAAATCGACTTTTCGGTATTCAAATTTGGTGAAGGGTTCACCGGTAAACGGTAAGGATCGGTATGCCGGTAATTAGCCACCTTAATTATATTCAACTTGCATTTGACGTGGTTTTTTAACCAGCCTTCGCCGTTGATCATCTGTGCATACTCAGCAATAGTAAGGCCGTGGGCGATGGGTATGGGATTTAACCCGACAAACGAGCGAAAGGCGGTATCCAACACCGGCCCGTCTACATAAAAACCGTTTGGGTTTGGCCGGTCAAGAATCATTAGTTCCACATTATTTTCGGCGCAAGCTTCCATTACATACTGCAGTGTCGAAAGGTAAGTGTAAAACCTCGCCCCTACATCCTGTATATCAAATATCATCAAGTCCAATCCCTTCAAATCTTCGGGCGTTGGTTTATAGTGCTTATTGCCATAAAGCGACACCACGGGCAGCCCGGTAGGTGCGTCGATACTGCTGTTTACCGTGGCGCCGTCGCTGGCATTGCCACGGAAACCGTGTTCGGGCCCGAATATCTTTTTAATAGCGATGCCCAGCCGCAGCAGGCTATCAAGCGTTGGTTTAAGTTTATCGCCAATGACAGACGTTTGGTTGATCACCATCCCCACATTTTTTCCCTTAAGATAGTCAATATAAAGCGCAGTTTGGTCGGCCCCAGGAATTATTTTGTTTTTTATTGCCGACAGCTGCAATTTTTTGGGCGGATTAAGGGGTTTTCGGACGGCTGCAATGCCCGGCAGCATTAGGCTGATGACGAGTAATAATAAAATGACCCTTGATATTTTCATAAATGCCCCGCTGATCAAATTAAAAGCGCCGATTTTAATAGCAAAACCGCATATTTGCGAAGGTACAAAAAATCTGCTTCGCATTGAATTTCGCCTGGTTTATAGCCAACCGCATAACGTTTAAATCAAAACGCACTTTTTCAAAGTTGATCGTGCGCATTGCCGTTATTGGCATAATGCTTGGGTTGGGCGTTATGATTCTCACACTGGCTATTATCAGGGGCTTTAAAAGCGAGATCAGGGGTAAAGTACGCGGATTTTCCGGCGATATGGTTGTGATTAAAAATGATCTTAACGGGTCATACGAAAACTCGCCCATTGCCTTCGATCCGGATTTTGTCAAAAAGGCATTGGTCAGTCCGCTGATAACCAACGTGATGCCCTTTGCTACAAAACCAGGCATCATCAAAGCAAAAACCGATATTGAAGGGATTGTGCTGAAAGGTGTGGACAAGCAATATGATTGGTCCGCCTTTAAAAAAAATATGATTGCAGGAGACGTGATCGACTTTAAAGATACCGACAAATCCAAAAAACAGTTGCTCATCTCGCAAACTATTGCCAACCGCCTGGGCTTAAAAGTGGGTGATAAGGTTTTGATTTATTTTGTTCAGGCACCGATGCTAATACGTCAATTTGTAATAAAGGGTATCTTCAGTTTTGACCTGGAGGAGGTGGATAAGACCTATGTGGTAGGCGATATTTCGGTTATAAGGCGGTTAAATAACTGGTCGCCGGGCCAGATTGGCGGTTACGAAATACGCGCTTCAAGCTTTGACCAGATAAAGCCCGCCGAGGATGAGATAGATAATCTTTTACCGGGCAGTGCGCTTAAATCGTACAGCCTGATGGATAACTACCCGGCCATATTTGCCTGGCTCGATCTTTTGGACGGCAACACTTTTGTGGTTTTGGTGCTCATGATCATGGTAGCGCTAATAAACATGATATCGGCCTTATTAATCATGATATTGGAGCGAACGTCAATGATCGGGATATTAAAAGCGATGGGGGCCACTAACTGGACCCTTCAAAAAGTGTTTTTGTATAATGCATTATACATTATCGGTTTGGGCATGCTGTTTGGTAATTTGTTCGGGTTAGGGTTAGGCTTTATTCAGTCTTACACCCATGTTTTTAAGCTTGATCCGCAGTCCTATTATATGAGTTCGGTACCAATACAGTTTAATATTGTCGACTTGATTCTGTTAAATATAGGCACTTTAATAATATGCCTGGAGGTGATGATAGGGCCGTCGATGCTGGTAACGGAGATAACCCCGGTAAAGGCAATAAAGTTCAAATAAAAGACTGAAAGAATAAAGCCCCGATGGATTCCATTAGTGGCCGCTTAAAAACTAAAAAAAATGGACGCTCAAGATCAAGCCATAGCAATAATCTTCGCAAAATTATTTTGCGTTTTTGGCATTGTTATGGGCTTTTCAATTTTGGGATATATGCAAGGCAAGAAAATGACCATCGGTCCAACAGGCGGCCTGGCGTTGGGGATGCTCCTCGGCCTGGCTGTTTGTGTATTTTTGTTTGTCTATTTGTAGCTCGCGGCTGTAGTTTTTTAAATCAACAATGCTGCCTAACCACAATATAACAAGGACAGGCAATTAAAGACATGTGAATTGCCCTAAACCTAATTAAGCCTGAGCGCCAGACCAAACCTGATCAATTCGCTGCGGGTATAGTACGGTGTCGGATCGTCATTTAATAAATGAGAGCTGAAATTGCTCAGGCCATGCGCATAGCTTGCCGTAAAGGCGATTTTTTTGTACCACGCCGCGGCGCCAAAACGCAGCCTTATATCGGGCGAAAGTGTGCCGTTATAATAGCTGGTTTGATACTTATATCCGCTTTCGTCTTTTGCATTACCATATTCATAAACACTTAAATTATAAGCAAGGTCGACGCCGGGGGTAATATCTATCTTTAGCTTTCCTGTTTTTAGCCGGTAGCCTATGTATGGGTTAAAGTTAACATCCTGGCTTACCAATACCGACTGCCCGGTTGCCGGTATGCCGCTGTAGTTAAAATAGTTACCAGTTGCCTGGTCCAAACCGGCCGGGTAAACTGTGTTAATGTTTTCCCTGGTCCGTAAAAACTCATAGGTAGTCTGCAAGCCCATAATAAACCCTCCGGCGGTAACATGTTGTGCCTGGAAACCCCCGCCATAGCTAAATCCGAAAAGGTTACCATAAGGGTTATTGGCATAGCCCTGTTTAGTATTGGCCTGTACATTGTTAAAAAAGGTTGTTGATACCGTATAGTTGCCTGTTAGGTGGTAAAGCCCGGAGTTTGCCAAAAACGACCATTCGAGGCTTTGACCGTAGGATTGTAAAAAAAGAAAAAGAGTGAATACGATTAAGGAGGTTCTTTTCATGAATTACCGGGTTGGAAAATTTAGTTTAAGATTGATACCGCCAGTACCCAGGCGAATGTTTTGTGCGCCTACACCACCAAGCGGGTATTTTAAAAAAGGCTCGACGATAAGATGGTTTCTGCCGATGGGATAACCATAGCCGAATGCAACGTTAAGCATCTTGCCGAAATAAAAGCTGTCGAAACTTTTTTGCGATGATAATGCATGGGGCGCTTGCAGCGACGGCGAAGGAAGCGCCGGATAATTATAATGATAGGTGTAAGTTTCGTTTGCAAAAGTGCCCGAACTTAGGCCGGTCATCAGGTAAAAACTGGTTTTTTTCAGGTTGAAATCGTATTTCAGGTTAACCGGAATATCGATATTAAACATGCTCACGCCATAGTTTTGAAACGCCGGAACAGAGGCTACCGTTACAGCGGCGCTGGCGCTATAGGATGCCGCCGTTAGATAGGATGGGTTTGCAGCGCCAATACCTGCGGCAGGCGCAAACAAGTTTGATTGTGCCGCACCGGTTGGGATGCCGCCATTGTAGCTCAATGAGTTTTTTGCCAGGGTAAGGCCGGTCACTACTTTCAGGTTGCGGGCGATCCGTATTTCGGCCGAAAAGCCGGCGCCGCCATTTGTTTGGTTAACACTGCCTTTTGCGTAATTTACAAACGATGCTGCATACACGCCGAGGCGTACGCGCGGGCCATCGTCGCGTTTTTTTACTTTAACCTCGTTATCGGCAAACATGGTTGCTGTAGTTTTCGGAGCATTGGTGTTTGTGCCATTTGCCGGCTGCACAGGCTGGGTTTTAGGCTGGGTAACGGCTATTTGGTTTTGCAAAGTCTGGTTAGCCGCATTTCGGTCGCTGTCGGCCTTTTTGTTGGTTGGTTGATTGGCCATAACCTGCCCGTCAACCGTTTTTGGATTGACGGCTGCAATAGACTGGCTGGATGATTGCGCGGTGGTCTCTGTCTGTAAAGCAGGGCTTAAGGCAACTTGCTTAAACGGAATTACCGGCAGCAATTGTGTACGCGTTGCTGCAACCGGGTTTACGCCTTGCCGGGCCGATGTATTTGTTGCCTCGTTTTTTGTTTCAGCCGGGGGGCTTTGTGCCAATTTTGCGGACGAAGGCTGTGGGGCCGTCAATTTATCGGGCTGGGCGGGTGTTGCCTTTTTTACCACGGTCAGGGTGGGTTGCTGTTTATCTGCCGCGAACTTCCATACCCCAAAGCCTAAGCCTAAAAGCAATAGTGCGGCGGCGCTCCACCAAAGTAAAGGCAAAATGCGTCGACGATCTTCGGGCGGATACTTTTGCCGTAACCGCGACCACCCCTCGTCTGCGGAGGGGTCGTCGTAATCGTCAAAAACTTTTTTGATGCGGTTTTTTAGCTCCTCATCTAACTGATCTTCCATGTTTTATCTTCTGATCTGATTAAACTTCTTAATTTTTCTTTTGCCCGGCTCAGGTAAACCCTCGACGAGCTTACCGGTACATTTAACAATACCGCGATCTCGTCGTGACTATAACCGTCAATTTCATACAGGTTAAAAATGGCAGCCTGCAGGGGCGGTAAATTCCGCATCAATTTTAAAATATCCTGCACATCCAGGTTTGACGTAGTACTGGCGGCCACCACGGGCATGGCATGATCGATTTCAACGTTCAGCTGAAATTTTAAATCTTTCCTGCGGCGGTCAATTGCGGTGTTTACCATAATTGTGCGTAGCCAGGCTTTAAAGGGCTTATCGCTGTTAAAACTGCCAATATTATTAAATACTTTTATAAAGCCGTCATTCACAACCTCTAAGGCATCGTCGCGATTTAAACTGTAGCGCAGGCTTATACCCATGGCGTAGCTATAGAAGCGCTTATAAAGCGCTTCCTGGTATTTTAAGCTGCCTGTTTTGCATTGACTGATAATTTCTTCTTCAGCAACGCTCCGCGGTTGGTGCATTAAAAGTGTTTAATACTGACTGATTTTTTTGTCTTTATCCTGATTACGGGATAAACGCTAACAACGCTACAATTTAGGTAAAATTGACGAATTTAGGGGTAAAACCAAAGGCTTATCGCAAAAGTGCATAGCCCCTGATTCCCGAAGTTGGACTAACATTAATTCCCCGTCCTGGTGAATTGATAGTAGTACTGAAGGGTATCCTGCGGCCCATAGGCAAGCATTGCCAAAGTAGTTCCGTTATATTCGTAATTATACGGGCCGCTGAGGTGTATTTTTGCAGGTGTGCCGGTTAGCGGGAATGTTTTATCGGCAAAAAATATTTGTGATGTGGTCGAATTTACCTCGTACGAGCCATAACTTCCCGCATGCAGCTTTGTGGTATCGCCGGTCACTTTAAAGCCGGTGGCAGTTTCCATGGTCAAAATAAGGTTTGTACTATCTATGCGTGTAATCGTGTTTGCTCCATCAACATGATATAGCTTGAACTGTCCGGAATAGGTGCCCGAAATAGGTACCGGTGTGTTCGGAACAACATCATTTTTTTTTCCGGCACAGCCGGCTGAACACATACCCGCCAATATTAATAAGTAGAGAATATTCCTTTTCATGTTCTGTTTCTGTAGAATAAAAGTAGCAATAATTGTTTGTTGAATACGCATTTTCAGGATATAACGATACAGGCGGGCTAAAATTGCTTGTTCATCGCTGATAATGATCGCTCTTAAGACCCGGTGCTTCCTGGTTAAAATTTTAATTAATTACCCGTTCTTTTAAATTTATAAAAGTATTCAAGGGTGTCCTGCGGCCCGTAGGCACGCAATTCCAGGGTAGTGCCACTATACCGATAATCATAAAGACCGTTGAGGTGTGCCTTGATCGGCGTTCCGGTCGGCGGAAATGTTTTGTCCTCGAACACGATTTGCGACGTCCCGGAATTTCCGACGTAGGAGCCATAGCTGCCCGCGTGCAGGGTGGTAGTGTCGCCGGTAATCTTGAAACCGCTTGCAGTTTCCAGGCTCAAATCAAGCGTTACGCTATCTCCACGTACCGTATTGGTCACCGGATTTATATGATAAAGCGTAAACTCCCCGGTAAATGTACCCGAAGGCGCCGGGGCAGGCGGTAATACATTGTTATTTGTGCCGCAACCGCTTAAAAAAGCGCCAAGCAGGATTGCTAAGTAAAAAATACTTCTTTTCATCTTAAATTGGTATTGAATAAATATACCATTATTTTTTGGTTAGATACGTGCTATTTATTTGCAACGATACAAGCCCGGCAAAAATTGCCCTGCGAGCCACAATCCTGAATCGACTTAGGACTTCAGACTCCCGACTTTATACTTTCTTAGCCTCTTCCCAAAAAACGTCCATTTCGGCAAGGCTCATGTCATGCAGTTGCTTGCCGTTTTCCTTTGCTTTGTTCTCCAGGTAGGTAAAGCGCTTTATAAATTTCCGGTTTGTTTTTTCAAGGGCATCCTCCGGGTTGATATTAATGAAACGCGCATAGTTGATCAGCGAGAAAAGCAGATCCCCAAATTCGCCTTCCGCTTTTTCATGATCGATAGCCGATTCATCCTCCGCATTAAACTCATTCCTGAATTCCTGCATTTCCTCCTCCACCTTGGCCCAAACCTGCCCTTTTTCCTCCCAGTCGAACCCGACGCCACGCGCTTTTTCCTGTATGCGCGATGCCTTTACGAGCGCTGGCAATGATGCAGGCACGCCGGCAAGCACCGACCGGTTGCCTTCTTTTAGTTTGATCTGCTCCCAATTGCGTTTTACGTCGTTCTCGTCATTAACGTCCACATCGCCATAAATATGCGGGTGCCGGTTAACCAGCTTATCGCAGATGCTATTCAGTACATCGGTAATATTAAAATCTTTTGTTTCCGAGGCTATGCGTGCATAAAAAACCAGGTGAAGCATAATATCGCCCAATTCCTTTTTTATTTCGGGCATATCGCCGCCCAAAATTGCGTCGGATAGCTCGTAGGTTTCCTCGATAGTGAGGTGCCGTATACTTTCAAGCGTTTGCTTTTTATCCCAGGGGCAGTTTAGCCGCAGGTCATCCATTATCGTGAGCAGCCTGGTGAAAGCGGTTTCGGGAGTTGGGGCGAAGGGTGGTGGAATTAATGGCATAAATGAATTAACACGAATTGAATTGACACAAATTGCACGAATTTATTCGAATTTGATGAATTGTTGCAAAAATAGGGTTTTGAGTGCGAAAGTCACTACAGACAGTCAGTCCGAAAGATAAAAACCAAATCCACCGCGCATTGTTCGTGATAGACTATTTATTTTTAGCGATAATTCTGCAATAACCAGGTAGATACAATGACCGATTATACGCAACTCCTTTATGACATCGAAGTGCATTCGGCGGAAGGCATTCGCCGTTATTTCGAGGAAGGCGGCAACCCGAACGATGTTATCGACGGGAACCCTGTTTTTACCACCATGATTGAAATGTACACCCGGACGCCGCGCTTTAAAGATTGTGTAAACGAATTTATTAAAGCGGGGCTACGGTTTGATGATAAAGCGCTATTGGCCGTTTTGGTTGACGATGACCAGCAGCTAAAGCCATTGATCATCGCGGATCCCGGATTAGTGAACAAAACTTTTTCGCTTTATAATAGTACCTATACCCCGTTAACCGGTGGAACCTTGCTGCATTTTTGCAGCGAGTACAATAGTATAGCCTGTGCGAAGGTTTTGGTTGAGCACGGTGCGGATGTAAACGCGAAAGCGGCCACAGATGCATACGGCTTTGGCGGGCATACGCCCATTTTTCATGCGGTGAATCAAAATATGAACAACTCAGCCGAAATACTGCGGTTTTTGCTTGCCCATGGAGCTGACCTGACTTACACCGTAAAAGGCCTGGTTTGGGGCAGAGAATATGAGTGGGAAACCTTTATCCCGGCGGTAAACCCCATAAGCTATGCCATGATGGGGCTGCTGCCCATGATGCACCGTAAAGAAGAAACCGTTGCCGAAGTGGTTTCGCTATTGGTAAAACATGCTTATGGAATAGATTATACTCCTGTAAATGTGCCGAATGCTTATTTGAAGAAATGATGTGCTAAGTTTTGTGAAGAGGAGGTGGAAACCTAACAGTGTCTCTTTTTTTAATGGGTGGGTCAACTATACCTGAATGCCAAATTTCTAACCGGGTAATATTTTTTATCGACCCACTGAACGCACCCATGTGGCCCTCATCTAAATCAAAGGTTCCTTCAATTAACACATAATTTTTAATGCATTTTTTTATTTGAGGTAATTGTACACTGTCCATTGTCATTTCAATCCATAAGCCATTTTTCGGAATGCCATGTTCGCAGTCATCCTTATGCAGATAGATACCGTTCCCTTCAAACTCTAAATTCAGATAGCCGATAGTCCTGATTTGTCTTCCTTTATATTTTTCGGGTGTTGCGATCAAGTTTATCATCGAAACATCTTCATCTAAATAAGGAACTATTTTATTGCCACTTTTTGTAGTGTCGGATGATAGATTGTTTTTTTTGTGTGGATGATCGCAGCCGGATACGGTTATACAGATAAACCAAACAACAGCGGCACGGGGGATTTTCATCGGGATAACTTTATCAATCTAAAATAGCTTTAATTTTTAAGTGATTACAAAAACGCTATCGAAAATCAGTGCAATCATAAAAATCAGCCCTAAATCTGTGATGCAACTTTCACTGCTCTCAGCATTTCCCTTTTTCCCGGCGCGCCAGGCGCCTTTTCAACTTTGCATCCCAAAGCTTTTAATGCCCGCTTTAAATTGCCGGTGATGGCATAGGTAACAAATACACCGCCGGGTTTCAGGAATTGAATGGTGTGGCCGATGGCTGCCTCCTCCCACATCTCGGGTTGCCGGGCTGAGGCGAAGGCATCGAAGTAGACCAGGTCAAATTGTTGGTCCGATCGAAAGGCTTGTAATTTGCGGTTGGCAATTTGCAGTTGGCAGGATGGATTAAGGTCGATGCGGGACTTTAGCGCTTCCTCATAACATTCCAGGAAAGTTGTCCAGGTTTCAGCGGATAAGTATTGTTCATAGCCGGTTGTCCTGATCATTTCGGGGCTTAACGGGTAAGCTTCGATGCCGGCATAATCCAGCGAAATGTTCCCGGCCGCGCAATAATCAGCGCTCAGCAAAAAGTTCAGCCCTGTTCCGAAGCCAACTTCTAATATGGATACGGAATTGGCAACCGGATTCTTTTCTAAAAAATAAGCTAATCCCGATTGAACAAAAACATGCCTGCTTTCCTGCAAGGCACCGTGTGTGGAATGATAGTGTTCACCCACTTCGGTGTTAAAAATGGTATTGGAACCATCAGCGGTTTTTACGAGTTCGAGCATTTTAATTGGTTATACCTGGACCTGTGTGATTGCAACGAGGCCTCAAAAAAAGCAATGACCTGGCAGCGCGTGTTTGACCGTCGTCCATAACTG